>Ga0157363_1004085_pt1 | contig 13374 bp, 7 predicted proteins | sample AttsexASBM1_FD_111477 | JGI IMG/M metagenome (GOLD analysis project Ga0157363, IMG submission 111477) | Fungus gardens microbial communities from leaf cutter ant in Ribeirão Preto, State of São Paulo, Brazil - Atta sexdens ASBM1 | ecosystem: Host-associated > Fungi > Mycelium > Unclassified ...
ATAATAATAGTAAGAATTTTATTAATTAATTCTATCAGATTAAAAAGTTGTATTTTGAATAATATTTTTTTAATGCATCATGATACTGAAATTTAGTAAAATAAGATTAAAAAGTAACCGTTAGTGAGAACAGAAGAATTGTTTCAGACCACCGATATTGCGATCTCAAGCATCACGCGAGTATTTCCAACGGCAGAAGCAATTGCACAAAGAAGTCGGGGATTCTCTCAGATGTGAGAAGAAGAGGAAGAAAAGAGTGCAAGATAGATAGATAGAGACAGGGCCGTCTAGAAAGACAGTCGGAACCGACGGAACGTAAGAAGATTCCGGAGTTGAAAGAGCAGACTCCTGTAGCTCTCCCTCGAAAGGTGAGGCTGCACAAGCCTTCACCCTCGCCGCTATGCGCACCACCTCTTTCTCTCTCCGTTTTCTACGATCTATAGCCGGCTTAACTCCGGCATGCTCGTATTTTACGGGGCACAACGCACACAAACACACACATATGTACATATACGCACATACCATATATGTGTATATGTGGTCGCACGCTGCAGGACCGTTCCCCTTCTCTTTACTCACGGAAGCGTGTCTTGGCGCTCCAGGGTTCCTTTTCTTCCTCACAGGTTTACGTTGTGTCACAAGCTTGCATTCTCCCTGAAACCTTGGCGCCCATCCCTCAATCCGTATAAGCTAAAAACGACTTGGTCGCTTAAGGTTTCGCTTAATCTTCCCTTATCCCTCAGCGTGGCAGGTACCCGTAAGATCGTAGAAGATCTGCCCCGCCTTCGTTCCTTTTTTCGTCGTCAAGGACGGGTGGAGGAGGCGACGATCGTGTCGCCTCGGTGACACATCTAGAACGATCCCTCTTTCCGCCGGTCGGCGGGTCTCGGATTGTACGGGATTAATATTGATGAAGGGGAACTTAAAAAGGAGATGGGGATAGATCGAGGTAGAATCATATTCGCTGTGCGTAAACGTGTAGTGGTCGATGACCCAAGTTTTATAAAATGTAAAATGCACTACAGATAACGTTGTATCCAGTTTAAAATTTATCATTTAATTGGAAGAGAGAGAGAGAGAGAGAGAGAGGAAATAAATTTAAAAAATCAGTTATTGTTTATGAAAAATAAAAATTCTCTATATTATCCATAAAATTAATGAGCTATTATTGCGACACATCGATCGAGTTGTATAAAGTTTTATTTTTACTTGAAATAAAATTAACGTCACCTGAAGCAAATAATAAACAAATTAGCTAAGCAGCTGTTAAGAATGTGAAATATTGGATTGAATAAATAAGATAACTAAATTAAATTGGAAAGTGTCACAGATGCATTTGTACACGATAAAACGAGCTCTACACGTCCTTCGTTTTCTACAGCAATTTCATTATTGTTCGTCTGAGATCCAAAGTCAGTCGATCACTCGCACGATCCCACACAACTTACTTACGGATCTGCTCCGACGCGTTCGTACGAATAAATCTAAAACCCGAGGCTTGGGTGACACGACACACGTCGTGTTCTGCTCTTTTATTCGGGGAAAGATAAAAGTCGGTCCCCCCGATCAGTCATTGCGACAGCACTCCCGCAATGACACGAAACAAATCGAAAAGAAGAGGAAACGATTCGTTTCTTACTGCTGAACCGAGTTTACATGGAAATAGAAAGAAGATATATCATGTTATCAAACTATTTGTATACATTTTTCAAGAGAAAATTAAATGGCATAGAGTAGAAAGTAAATAAATAAAATAATGATTTTGTAATAATAATTAGTCATCAATAAAATATTTTTTAAAATGAATTTATTCAATAGATATTAAAAGATTATTGATTTTTTCACTGAAATATTATTGTCATTCAGTAAATAAGTTTTATAAGTAAAAAAATTTGAAAAATTTGGAACAAGTTTTAAAATTAATTTCACATCGATAAAATGAAATGACAATGCCGCTTGAGCAACTTCCGTTTAATTCAGTTATGGTTGCTCCGCATAAATTATGACATGACCGTTAAAGGTATTAACTAGTACCAACTTCCCGGACGGCCATTCGTTCCAGTGGTAACCAACCCCCCTAGTTATTCGACACTGGTTATCCGACATGGATTAACATGGTCTAATTAGCATGTCTACGACAACCAGAATTCTCAAGCGGATCATTGATTTATATTTCGAAAGGATGATATTGAGGAAGGAAATTAAAATAAGTTGTAATTCAAATTTATAAGTACTTATTACAGGATCAGAATAGAAATTTAATATTTTCAAAATTAAAAATGATTTAAGATATAATATTTTTTGTATACTTCTGAATTTCTTTTTATCTCCTAATCAAATCCTCCATAATATTCTAATATCGTTGACAAATTAAATATTTCATAATTTCTCAAGAGATTAAAATAATCAAAGGAAAAATAATTTAATCGATAAATAGATTTGCGCAATTACATACACGCAAGGCAAAGAAAAATAATATGGATCCTTTGTTGTCTAAAACATTGGCTATTTCTCTCTCTTCCTCCCTCACTATCACTTTTTTCTTCTTTCTCTCTTCTCTTCGCCGACACATTTCCCGATGGCGGACCAACTCTTTCTTTTTCCCGCCTTTTCTCCTTTTACTCCTCGATTCCTTTCAGCAGTTTCCTTCAGATTCTGTTATGAACGCTTCCACAGAAACGGCGCCCGATATCCGCGTCGCGGTACCGTTGCGGGACTTTTTGGTACGGACTTTTGCCCCTTTCAGGGTAAACCAGAGCTGTATGACGGAGGAACGCAGGAAGACGAGGGCAGTGAGGGTGGACACAGTAGTTCTTCATGCGAGGGGAGAAGGGATCCTTTATATCGAGGGCACCGACCGTGAATCCGGTACCAGTATCTGTACACGCCACTCTTCCTGCTCAACGCAAAAACATGGTCCACATCTCTGAAATTTCGCGTAGAACCGCGCGTCACTTTGTGACGAATCTATCTTTAAATGAAAATAAATGTTTTGCAATAATCTTTTCGAAAAAAAGACATTAAATAAGAACGGATAAATCATGGCGTAATATATTTAACTCATAGTCTACATTATTAAATTCCAAAGAATAGTACTTCAAATAAAAAATTTTGTAATGTAATGTATAGTAAAAAAGTACAGAAAAAAATGTTTGATTGAATTAACTAGAATTTTGGTGGAAATCAACAATTCAAAATTGTAGTTAAATCTAAAAGATTTCTGGTTAAATCAGTTAAAATGCTAGTTGAAATAACCAACATTCAGTAGATTTAACCAGAAATCTTATAAATTTAATTAGAATTCTGAATTTCATTTTCTACCAAAGTTTCAGTTAATTCAACCAAAATTTTTTTTCGTGTAGGTACTTAAAAAAATAATAAATTAGAGAGACTTCAACATTATTATTCTCTACATTTGCTTTGTAAAGTTCAACCAGTATTTACAAAGTTACTTCCAAATATCACTTTAATTACGTTATTTTTATTATATGTATAATCGCGGCACTCGCGACACACATTACGAGAAAGATGTGTTATACAAAATCAATTCGATTGTTCCACCAGTCCAGTTCTTGCGCGTGGCAGACGCCCCAGCAAAGTTTCGGAACGAATCCTTCCCTTTTCCAGAAGTCACAAAGGCTTTTCTTGCATTATTTTCGCCAGAGCACGCCGAGGGATTGCATCCTCCGATGGTGGATCAGCCGGAGCGAGAATAAAGGAAGGGAAACGCGGGAGGAGGGATACGGCGGAAAAACGGCGGAGGTAGCCGCGATGCAGAAGAACGGAACCGCGCCAGCATGGTCAGCCAAAGGCAAAACAAGAGCCACAAGCTTTATTGACTGGAACCGATGAAAAACGAGGAGAGAGATCGACCATCGCCACCATTCCGCTGCGCCGAGTTCGAACCGAACCGAACTGAGCCACGCCACGCCACGTCGGTCCACTCCGAAACTCGAGCTTCGAGGGAGATGGATGGGGGGATAAAAGTTCTCTCGCGTCTCGCATCGATGCGATAGGTAAATACGCGGGGATAGATACGTGACGTTACCTACGCGAGTACATATGTGCCACGGTGTATACGCGTTTCCCACGAGCTACGCGTCGGAAGGGTACATCGCCCTCGTGTAACTGCCAAAGTTTTGCCGTCCACCCCTGTGCGCAGTACGATCCATTCGTAATTTTCATCTTAACGATCGTGTTCGATAATTCCTCGCAATCTCCATCGAATTATCAAATCCTGTCGTGCGAAACGATTCACTAATCCGTATTCGACGAGTCGTTCGTGCTTAACTTTAAACAATATAGCAAAGCCAGACACTTCAAGTTTAATGGTAATTTCTGTACTGTGCCATTTCAAAAGTTTATGATAATATTTCTGGTACTTGTACCATTTCAAGTTTATGATAATATCTGTATTTTACTTGTAAATATTAATCTACAAATTTAATTTTTGTTTTAATGAAATAGCGAAAGATTATTTTGAAATTCGACACAGAGAAATTTTTATATGCAACGCTGCACAATTTTGTTTCAAGTCCAATTTTTGTATATACGCGAATATATCCTGCAGAGTTTTAGAATACAATTTTTGACCTACGGCGATTTGTTTACTCGTTACATTGCAGTTTTTACGAAAACGGAAATGCGTTTCCGAAGAAAAAAATGATTCGACAATTCGTATGCCGCCTTTTTCTATTTTATGTCGACCGCACGCGAGAAAGCATTTCCAGATCCCCGAATATTTCTCCGCTCGCGCGGCCCCGGCCTCTACGGGCTGATGCACTCGCGTATTGCATTTCTAGCAGACAGCTACGTGGTCATGCTACATAACCGGTACGTACGTACGTACATACATACATACGTATATGGGAGTTACGTGTCGAATCAACTACGATCGGGGAACAGCTGACGCGATGTCCCACCGACCAATCAGTTTTATCCGTCGTGGAACCGGCCCCCATCGTTCGTCGTGCAATTTCGAAGATTGCGCCGCAGCACACGATGACGACCGGCAGTGACATCGCCGGGCCATCGACTTCCGGTTCCGTCTGAAAACCGCAGCGTCAAAGATTAACGACGTATCGTGACTCGTGTCACGGTCGGTGAGCAACGAATCGGCCGGCGCGGCGAGTCCCAGACATGGTCCCCGTGGAACCCGACCGAGACCGAAAAAAATGGAAAACCGTAGGAGGAGGAAGAGTAATCGTCCACGACGTTCCTCGAGGCGAAACGTTGGCCCTCTCTCATATATACATACAGTACGTACACACGCACGCAACACATGTACAAATACAAACGACTGTATACTAGAGAGGTACATGATCGCAGTCCAAGTCGGAAGTTACTTTAAGCTTTGATAAAAGTTTCCGCTTCGTTTAGGGGTAAACTTGGATCGATTCAATTTCATATTGTAGCCTTATGCCGGGACCGGTATTGCACTATTTAAATGTGTGCGAGACATATATGCTTGTGTATCATGCGTGAGAGTCGTATTCAGATCGGATAAAAGTTTAAAGTTGTGACTCTTAGTAGTAAACCTCGGTAACTTCAGCGACGCGAATGGAAAAGAAGGTTTTTCGCGCGTTCTCTTTTTTCCTTACCGAAAGAAGAGGCAACGAAGCGTACAAGAAGAAACGAGAGGAGAGGGATGAACGCAATGAGAGTCGTTTAATGTCGTAATTGCGCCAATTTCGAGTCGCTCCTCTTTTTCTATCCCGTTCGCTTTTCATCTCTTCAATGCTACTTCTGGTAATGAGAATGAAACAAACGCTTGCATCGAATCGAGCCGGCAATATCGCTCGCTGAAGCGAAACAAAAGATCTCGCGGCAGACATCGAGTTTGAAACAAAGTCTTTATCAATTGATGATTACTTAATAATTGAATTTGTGAGCAGAAGCAAAGTATAATTTTAAATAGGAAGCGAACAAAAAATAGGCGTTACAATTGTATGTACTTTCATAAATTATAATAAAACAAATTTTTATAAGTTACAAAAGATAAGAAAAGTAACTAATAAACAATAATAATACATTTTTCTTTACTAAGTTTATAACAAATAAGAATATAAAATATTATAATAGATATATCTGACTAAAATATATATATATATAATCTTCTATTATATGTGAGAACATATCTGAATCATTATGTGTCCGAAATTCTGAAGAAATTCGAATTTCTAAAAATCTATATCTTATCTTAAATACACACAATAATCTTACTTAAACGATTTACTCATCAAACGAGCTTTTACTGCCGGCCTCGTGAGCAAAAATTTGCATTCAAAGACAGTGCGAGGAAGGGTAAAATTCGAGAGAGATTTTACGCGCATCCAGAGTCGTAAAGATGCTTTGAGAGCAAAATGTTTTCGTTTTGAGGTCCTTTAATGTTCTTTAGAGCTTTCCCGCGGGAAACCCCTCTTCTTTTCACGCGAGTGCAGCGACACGGTGGTGGTCGGGTTTTTAACTCATTCTTTCATGCATTTGCAGCTTTTTTATGACGCCTTTGATGTGACTAGTTGGAGTTGCGCGCGAGTTTCCGCGTCATATAGGTATGTGTAGACGCAGAGACACGACACACCCTCGCATACATATATACAACGAGTTTATAGGTAGAAACCCGACTACGTCCTTCACTTTTTCCGCCTTTCCGGGATCTCCTTCTCTTCTCTTTGTTTATACAGCACCTCTTGGATGGTTGGATAACATTCAGGAGCAACCTCTTCAGCCCTGAACCACTCCCTCTATTTCCCTCCATCCGCCACCGCCATCACCGCTACCGCCGCGCCGCTAATCACTCTGCCACGAACGTATTGTCGGTTTTGCTTTCTTCTTTTGCCATTGCTGTGAGGGAGAGGAGTTGCCGTGAAAGAGCGAAAAAAAGAAGCAGTTGACGATGAAATGAATTGATCGATGGCGGGAACAGAAAACGAAACACTCGAGAGATTCGTTCGTTCAATATTCTTCGTATGTAAATTAAAGTAAAACTAGTATGTATTCTCAGGGATGGACTCTAATCCAATAAATGTAAGATTATAAAATTAATTTAAAACGATGATGAAATAAAATGATGAAATGAGATGATATAGTAATTTCGACAAGAAAATAATATTTTTTATAAAAATTTTACAAATTAAGTATTTTATAAAAGTAATATCTTTTATAAAAATATTACAAATATTATAATAATATTTAATAAAGTATAAAAAAATTTTATAAAATGTTTTGAAAATTACATAATGGTTTCATTTACTAGACTGTTTCGCATCATTTGAAACATTAAAACCTTGTTTTTTTAAATCTTATAAAATATAGCTACATTAAAAAAATTAAATAAAAATTCTTATAAAAATAATGAAGAGATAAATAAGTGAAGCTACAATAAACAAAAAATAATAAAATTGTATCGCAAATTAAAGTAGTAACTCCACGTGAGATGAATAAATTAAACTTTGTAACATATATATATAGTCGACTGTATGCATAACATACTACATAGAGATGACTAAGCCAACGCGCGAGAAAGAGATAGAAAAAGTAAATGGATGACGAAAAGAAAATGACACTTGGCGCGGAGGAGGAGAAGCAATTCCACTCTCAGTTTCCTTTTTTCCATTCTCTCATCCCGTCGTCACCCATTCTCCAACATCGTTCTCTTTCCCTTTTATTTTTTCGTACCTACGACATTCGTCGCCCGTGCACCACGCTTGCGATCCGACACGAACGGGAACGAGGACAAGGAACGCGTCTTGCCCGTGACCCCCACGGAGTCGTGACGATTGTAATTTACATAAGCTTTCTTTTCGTTTCGATGACGACATCGCTGAGACTACAGCAGTGAAGAAGCGAATAGGAAACGACTGAACGATCGAATTCTTTGCGCTTCGCACTTTAGATCGTCGCGATACAGAATCGAGTTTTTAACAAGAAGGATAAAAGGCCATTTTACCGTTATTTATATCTTGATTATCTTCGCTATATATCGGAAATTAAGTTGAAATGAAAACGAAATAAAATGTTAATACAACATCAAGCTACATTCTAGAAAATTTATTAGTTAGTAAATTTTCATAAAAACTAGAAAAAAAGATTCCATAAACAAACAAATTGTAAATTTTAAATAACTAATCTTTTTCTTGAGCTAGAATTAAAAAAAGAAATCATTTATTTTTAAATATAAAAAATTACATGTACATATATATATATATATATAAAATATTTAAACTGTAGCTATTTAAATAGAATCATATTTTTTTAACAGTTTAAAGTGCACTCTCGATTTATGCAAATTTGTAGTGGCAATCGTTTAATTTCTTTAAACAAATTTCTTAATAATGATACTATCGTATCGTTATAGTTCGAATGTATCGTGACGATAATGCAATTATCACCGTACGACAAGCTATCTCTCGCCCGGCTTCTTGGGAATGGAAGTTCTCAGTCGCGTAATTGGTACGTGACTGGCTGTTCTCCGCTACTCGCGTATCTATATTTGTGCTGTAGCTCTTTAATGAAACGATATTATCTTTACGACTCGTTCTCTTGATAATAGGGTTAGAGGAACCGGGACTATGCGAGCAATGCGGCGCGTAATTGAGGCTCGCACAGTTGCGTCTCTTCCGCGAATGAAAATTTTTGCGCTCCTGCAAAGTTACGTGAAATAGCTCTCACGATCTTTTCGGCCTTGAGTATAGGATGTAGACACATTCCTCGAGTCAATTTTACCGGTCTAGTCGACGTGAAAAACTTCATAAGCCAGAACCTTTCGTGTCTTATGAATGCTTCCTAGTAGAAATTTTGTAAATGACGGTTCTATTCGTGTAACTGCAACAGATCTAAAGTTACGAAGAAGTCATCATCGACAGATTAAAGTTTGAAACTTCCTGGAAAATACCTCGGAAAATACTGTAGAAGTTTATATATATATGAATATACCAATAGTTTGTATTTGTCTCCTTTAATCTAAAGATTGTCGTTTATTATAAATACATAATTTCAATACTTCTATTTATCTTTACTTGTATTTATCTTTTTACCGTTTAAATAAGTCAAACTAAAATTACTGATTGTAACTTATTATCCGATCGATATACAGCGTAAATATTTTCTATCGAATGCTATGTAATTGTTTTTTATCAATGATAAAAATTCAAGTCCATAATCAAAAAATATAACAAGAGATAGGTATTTATGATCAAAAACTCATAACAGAAACAGAACATTGCCTTTTTTTCAAACCTTCCAAAAAAAATTTTGACGCAGGCATAATTAGTGGACAAATTATTGTACAAATCTGTTTGAAACCATCGTGTATTATCAGTAGCTCTACAGTCTAGACTTAAAGCGGATGTGCCTGCGTTTGGCATAAATGTGATAAGTGTATCTATTGCGGCATTATATTTAGAAATGAACATCTTCGACCTGTTCCGTCATGGTCATTTCATATTTTAACATAAATTCATGTTTAAACAATTTTTAATGATAACATAATTAAGTTATTTAAATGTGTAATAAAGTATTTATTGATGTTAACAATATTTGTCTTCTTTTTTTGATAAAAAATTTCATTTATCTACATTCTTTCTCTCTCTCTCTTCAGAAATCTTAATAGCAATGATAAAAATTTGTTAAAACCAAAAGATATTTTTTGTATTATTTTTTATCTATCCTTGCACCTTATATTTTTAAAGCAATCAATCAAGAAGTTAACCATCGTACAAGTTATTGTACTGGTACTACAACGAAACCAGTAAGAGATGCGTTACGGTACAACTAACCTGCACCTGCATTTTCATTTTTCTTTTTGTCCAGTTTGCGAGAATGGGACAGAATTTTCTTTCTCTATAAACAGTAAAGTGCCGGACGTTGAGAGTTTACACGGATCACGCGGTATCTTCTTGCGTAAACACGAATTGCGTCAAGCATGTCACGTTTTTCTGTTGATTGAAAACGCCGTCATATATCTTTCGTATTTGCGGTATACACGCAAGAAATTAATAGACGAAATAAAAGAAAAGAGAATGATGATGTATAGCACAAATGGTCAATAAGTAACATTTGTGCTTGTTAAGTTATAAATATATATAGCGAAAGTTTTGTGACTCACTCATTCGCCGAACCAACCCCTCGGACACAAGCTGGTCTCGGTAAATGACCAGTCACCACCCCGGTTTTACCTGGAACTAATTCGGTAACAGGTCCGTGCTCGGAATATCCAACGTCGAGTTACGAGCGGATTAGTTTAAATCGCGAGGGTCCGAATGCGGCTCGTATTCGAGCCTAACACGTCGCCACCAGGGCTTTTAATTATAAGCGATACTCGGACGTCGGATTAAGAGGTATTTACTTTGGACGCTTGAAAACGGGGACTTTGTAATAATTTTGGAAATGTAACTGTGTTACATTTCCAAGGATAATATGCATGTAGCGTGTGCAGATACAACGATCGATGTTGTCTCGCCACAATAACGTTTGAAAAATCCTTTCTCACGGGATTTTCGTAGCATTTGCAATCTAAAAACATTTTCATAAATTTTCAAAATACTTGGAAGTTCCGGCACGCTCGGTATTGTGTCGGATGCTTCATTTATACTTGTCTATTCTCGATCCCAAGCATTATCGACTAACGCGAAGCGGATAAGAGACAAGAAGGAGTAATCTCGTATAAAACCTGAAGCAATCGAAAATGTCGATTCTAGAAACGGGAGTGCACTCAGCCCTACGATAAGAGCAAAGAAACTCGAATAATCTAATCGGCCGGTATCTATCATGATTACTGTTCTCTCCTTGAAAAACCGTCTTTCTCACAATTCCCTTTTCGCTCTCTTTCATGCGAACGAAATTAAACGTGTACAATTTTTGACGTTCAACTATTGACATCCGTGAAATTAAAGTCACTTAGCAAATATTCTCTTCTTTCTTATCAAACATAACTTGATAATCAATTTTATTTACTTATATGATAAAAGCGATAAATATCGATAAAATATACCGATTCATGAGTCGTGAACGTTTACATGATTTTCTTTATCTTTATATCGAAATGGTAAGAAATCTTTATATAAGGTTATATAAGTAGATCATAAAAAAATGCTAAACTATAACATAAAGAACAAGTACATGATCCTCTGTCTCTATATTATTTCTTAAATCGTCTCGATTGAATGAGGATTAATTATATTAGATTTTTCTCTGCGAAGAGCAAAAGCGATATTTGAATTTACACCAAGAATTCCGATCAATGTACCCGATCATTCCAATGACTAGAATACGAGAATTGGTCCTATAGGACATCGCGTTGACTAGATATATCCCCAGAGAACAGCAACAGCGGACTCAATTCTCTCCACCATCGTGGCGGCGCATATAGCGAGTCTTGAATTTCCGTCGTAATGCACCTACCAACCGTACTTCCATGCTAAGCCGATATAGCTTGGTGGAACAGCCACTTTCGTCGTGCTTTTCCGCGGCTCGCTGTCGGTAGCGTGGGCACGTATAAACGTCAAGGGGGACTCAGTGCATAGAGGAGAAGAAGGATAGAGACCACCATAATTCAGAACGAGTGTTAAAGGGAGCCTCGTACGTACTACTGCGAAACTCTCGCGTGTACCCGTTTTCGCTATTACGAGCAGTACAGGCGAGCGAGTAAACCCGCGCGCGCTGAGCAAAGAGGTTCGGAAGAGCAGGCACTCTACTCATAAAAATACCAACGTGCGGCAAAGAGACCGGTGGCCAAGGCTGGTGAAAATAACACTTCAAGAGATCTTACTTACGAGCGATGTAGAGCGAGGAAATTTGCGGAGAGAACGATCGCAGCATTAACAGTGAACAAAAAAAAGGAACTGAGGTGGAATCTTTCCTTGCAACAAAGAAGAAGATCGAAGTCCTATTGGAGCCAATTTCTGTTTCACAAAGCTTACTCTTTTAAAGCATTAATTCTTGTCTTTTTATTTATCTCTAATATTGTGTTTTAATTTTTTATTTCAACATTTTGATATTTGCAGCATTTTTTAGATATTCAAATTATATGTCAATTACAAAATACAGAAAGAACAAGTTTGCAAAAGTATCTAAAAATTTAACTAGATACAGATCTGAATATAATTTTATTGAACTATCAAAATAATGATAAGAACACTTAAGCTGTAATATCAAAATCTTTTGGAGCTCATGCTTGATTTTCTTACAATTCTACATTATTATAATTATTGAATGAATCGAAAGAAATTAAAGGATATGATACAATAGATAACTATCTATAATATTCGTGTAGACAATTGACAGTATGGAATGCTGATAATCGTCAAAGCAACAACTCAGCAAGTCGAGAATTTCTATTTCTCTTAAAAAAGCTAAGTTGTCTTGCTAAGTGCTCTTGAGGAGTCACGTACGCCACATTCAAGAAAAAGATTGCAGTACCTTTCATAAACAGTGCCCGATACATTGCTCAGCCTCCAAAGGAATAAAAAAAAAGAAAGCTGCAAGATGGAGAATGGAGACCCAATGAAGAGACGAAGCAAGGGCTTTTCTCGCGATGATGTTTTTTATATAGCTTGCTTCCTCTTTCTCTCTCATTCACCTGCGTTTCTCCTAATGCTACTCTTAATCCTCTATATATCCTCTATACATCGAAGCTATGGCGCGTCACGCGGCTACCTCGTAAATAATTCGTTTTATTTATTGGAAAATGTTAATATCGACGCCATCGCGTCACCTCCATTCTCTGACATTCTTCTTTCCCTCTTCTCGCCTTGTGTCCCTCGACACAATCGCTGCACTCACTTGTTCGCGTTCCCCGGAGAGCGCCGCTCAAGGGAAAGGGCTGTTTGTCAGCCTTCCTTCATCGATTCGGCCGTCGAGTCGCGTATAAGCAAACTCACAGAGACGGAGAGAAGATGAGATATCCTGAATAGAGTAGGGAGGTACGACGGGACCTATTATCGACGCCATCGCGGGCGTCCCGCTAACACAAAATAAAATTAGCGCTCGTAACGTTTTATGCACCCCACCATCTACGTGAGCAACATAAGCGAGAAGAGGATGCAAACAGGAAGAAGAGGATGGTCCGTTCACCGCCGCCGTTTCACCCTTGAGTCCCTACCACGTTGCTCCCTACCGCTCTTTTCGTCTCCAACCCCTCGCGAGCCTGTCTCACTCTTACACGCAAACTCCATTAGAGGGTCCTGGCACTCGCGGGGAATACCGTATTATGACACCGGAGGGCTTAAGGAAGAAACGAAGAACGCGCGAATGGAAGAACACACGAGACGAAGGAAGCGAAGGTGCACGACGAGCGAGTAAAAAAGACAGAGAAGAATAAGGATAAACGATAGAGAGAAACAGAGAGAGAGGGGGGGAGAGGGGAGGAGGGGGAGG
>Ga0157363_1004086_pt1 | contig 13372 bp, 7 predicted proteins | sample AttsexASBM1_FD_111477 | JGI IMG/M metagenome (GOLD analysis project Ga0157363, IMG submission 111477) | Fungus gardens microbial communities from leaf cutter ant in Ribeirão Preto, State of São Paulo, Brazil - Atta sexdens ASBM1 | ecosystem: Host-associated > Fungi > Mycelium > Unclassified ...
TGAAGCCCATCGAATGCTTGTCGAAGTTTATGGTGACACTGCTCCAACTGATAAATCATGTAGGGAATGATTTCGACGTTTCAAGAATGGAGATTTCAGCGTTCAAGACAAGCCTCGCTCTGGACAGCCAAAAAAATTCGAAGATAAAGAATTAGAGGCATTACTCGAAGAAGATCAGAGTCAAATGTAAGAGGAACTTGCAGAATCATTGAGGGTAACTCAACAAGCCGTTTTTGTACGATTGAGAGTCATGGGAATGATTTAAAAACAAGGAAATTGGGTGCCTTATGAACTGAAACCGAGAGACCTTGAAAGGTGATTTTTCACTTGCGAACAACTGATTCAAAGACAACAGAGAAAAGATTTTTTGCATCGGATTGTGACTGGAGATGAGAAGTGGACATTCTACGACAATCCCAAGAAGAAAAAATACTACGCTAAGCCCAATCAATCATTGCCATCGACTTCAACATCAACACCACGGCTGAACATTCATGGTTCGAAGATCATGCTCTGTATCTGGTGGGATCAAAAAGATCTTGTTTACTATGAGTTGTTGAAACCTTCCATTACAGACGATCCGTATCGGCTATAATTGATTCGTTTGAGCCGTGCATTGCGAGAAAAACGGTCGGAATACGAGCAAAGACATGATAAAATTATTCTTCTTCATGACAACGCTCGACCTCATGTCGCTAAAGTCATAAAAAAATATTTGGAAACGCTCAAATGGGATGTTTTACCGCACCCGCTGTGTTCTCCGGACATTGCTCCTTCTGATTCTGGTTGTTCCGAAGGATGCAGCAAGTCACCGGTTCACTTCTTTCGCAGAAATCGAAAATTGGCTCCAAAATTGGATCGCCTCCAAAGATGACTCATTTTTTCGAGATGGAATTCGAAAATTGCCTGAGAGATGGGAAAAAGTAGTAGGCAACAATGGACAATACTTTAATTGATCTGTTCATTCATTTTGTTTTGAAATAAATGCATTTTTGAACACAAAAAATGGACCGAACTAATTTGTATTCCCAATAATAAGTTTACATAATTTTAAGTTTAGAATCGATTTAACTTTGACGAATGTTAGAGGTCGTAGTACTTTTCTCTTCTATCAAAATTTTGCGAATCGGAATAATATTATAATATCTTAAGTATATATCAATTTTTCCTGGTAATCTTACGTAGTCGATATTTTTATATCTCGCACCAGGATTAAAGTCAGAAATTGCATAGATTTTCGGATAATAATTCGAAATCGATAAATTAATCATTCTTCCGAAGGTGCCGAAGGTTTATCGCGATAAGAAATATTTTCTAAATTTTAACGGTCAGTGATCTTAATTCGTAGACAGAAGATATATGATCTGAACAGATACGTATACGCAAAATAAAATCCTTGTGTTTGGTTGTTCACAAACAGTGAACAACCAAGTTGCAGTGAAATAAAAAATACAAGACATAAATTCAAAGGAAAACAGGATAAATGTATCAATGAATAAAAAAATATATTCTCTCTCTCTCTCTCTCTCTCTCTCTCTCTTCCGCTCTCTGTAAAATATATAACGTGAATATCTTTTTTCAGAATTAATTTTTTTCATGTAATAAAATTAATGATTTGAAAAATTAATCAACACATAAAAGATAAGTACAAATCTAATATAATAAAATATTTGCATTTCATAGAAATTTTGTAAAAAAATTAAGTATAGATAATGAATATAAAAATATATCTCTCTCTTTTGAATTATCATTTATTGATACATTTATCTCGTGATATTTCCTGTTGACAATTCAGTCAGTTGAATTAACGAAGGAAAGCAAGGAAAAGGGTGGAACTGTGTAATCCTAACAAGTTTCGCAATAAATTCTCACGAGCACTTTTACACCGATACGCGGAAGAACCGTGGCCTAACGGAGTCCAATGTAGCTAAACGAATAAAAAAAAGGAACGGAAAAAAGTGTATTTAACTGGAAACGAATCGGCGGTGAACGCGGGCAATGAGCCGTAACTATTTATAAATTACAAAGAAATGGAGAAGCCTCGAGAGGTAGTAGGACGGGGACGGCCGCGGCGGCGGCATTAAAAATCACGTGTTCCGCTTGAGCTCATAATCTCGTATAATCTTTTGCAAAGTTGTTAATACTCGCGGCTTACGGGTGTTAATTTAATATCCATACAGGTACGCCGACATTGAATATCCGAATCCCACCGGCTGTGCAGCTGTTACGGTCCACCAGCACAACGATAAAAAAATCCATAAAACTACTCACTCTGTGCGAGAGAGGGAGAGAGAGAGAGAGAGAGAGAGAGAGAGACAGAGAAAGCCCAGCTTCCCATTCTGTGTCATGCGCGCCGATTCGTACGCCGTTTGTATCGCTCAGCGCCGCCCTCCGCGATGCTTTAACACGAACGATTTCTCGTTTCCATCGACTGTATCCTTCCGATCTGCGTGAATGTTGCAAAGCACAATAAAATACAAGACTAAAATATAAGTAGTTCAAATAGAAAAACCTTGAACAAAAATTCCTACGTAACTCCTCGATTTTTAGCTCTCAATTAAAAGTGTCAATTCTCAAAAATGTTTTTCGGACTTGTAATTGTTAAGATTACTTCGTTTGTGTTCACATAATTACTGTATTGTAGTACTTATTAATATTTCTCAACTTGATTTGAACATCCTCTTTAACACTTTTAGAATAAATTTAAAATTAAGCCACTCTTTTTCAAAACTGGTTCAATTTTTTAAGACTCCATTCCAAAGAATTTAAAGAGTCTACATATCGATACGTTGGAACTAAAGTAAGCGCTATATACACAAAAGACATAAAAGAGAAATATTAGGTATTCAAAATAAAATTTCTTTTCTCTACAGTCTGAACTGTCTGAAAAATATCGACTATTCTTATCCCAAGTTGTTGATATATGAGTAAACGTTCGTTGTCGCGGACGTGACGAATTTTATTCGTATCCACTCCTGATGGCCGATGGTTTGCCGTGTTTGCTGCATATTCGCCGACCGATCCTACTCTCGAACATACACGCGTGCGCATCGATGCAACTACGTATGCAACGTACGCAGTGTATGCAACGATACAAACGCAGCCGTGTCCCGTTTCCCCCGTGTCGGACGTGGCCATTCTCACTGATCCATCTCGACGTTATAGCGAGATTTATGGAGACGCCACTGTTGGAACCCGAGACTGAGACCGGGTGTGGAGGGCATGTGAAGAAGTAAGAAAGAAGACGAAGAGAGGGAGCAACGACCAGAAGACGGAGAGAGTATTTCGCGTGCGAAAACATGTATGGGTAGAGCTGTAGAAAGAAAGAGAAAGAGAGATACGTTCAGGACAAGAGGAAAAAAAAAGAGTATCTCAAAGCTGAGATAGAAAGAAATACTGTATGGAGAGAGCGAGAAAAGAAGGGGGAGAGAGAGAGAGAGAGAGAGAGAGAGAGGAAGGAGAATTCATCCTGGCAGCCATGATGGTCGCAGTAAGCGCATAGCGAGTCTGCCATAACGAGCAGCTGCCTTCTTCGTGTACCGAAAGTATTTATTTTCTCGCGAGATGAAGCACTTAAAAATTACTGAGATGTTGTTTCGCAAAACTGTAAGTGGGATTAATTGGTTCTGAGCGAATGGCAGGGCGCTCAAGAATATCGACAGAAATTAGTAGTGACATGAACTTTTCTCTCGCCCCCAGCGAGATGGCGCAGGCGAGAGAAAGCGGATGTTGTTATAAATCGCAGACGGTGTCGCGAGAGCTTTCGCAAAGAGATGTAGGAGTAGTTCAAAGTTACGAGTGGCGAACCGCTTATTCCCGACAGACAAAAGGTTTCCACCTTCGCACCACCGTCAAATCCCCGCGAAGCCCCGGATATCCGGCGGTATACTTCACGGAATTTACTTTTAACGAAGTGGTGTCGCGCCACCGCCGTCGTGTTTTCGGCGCATAAATATCGATAAATGTCGTCGCACCTGTTTGTTCACCGCAATAATTGCTCGCCCTTTTTGTAACGGCAATTATGATTTTTCTAACGTAATACAGCATGACCAAATTAGATAATGATGAAATAAAGGCTATTTGAATAGTGATAATGCGGTAATGTTAATAATGAATATTCAATAACGTCGCAATTATGACACATGTGATACAATATATGATGCGCGATATTAAATTCTGGAAAGCAAAAAGTAAAGAAATAATTACTTTTGAAATTGACAAATTAAATGTAAAAATTTTATGATATATACTTCTATTAAATATTAAATGTGTATTAAATATATGTTGATCAAGAGATAAAGCAAGATTTATTAATTCTTAATTTTTCAATATATTTTGACTGGATATTCTGACGCATGTATATAATTTATTTCGTACATTTCATACAATTATAAAGTTCTTTAGTAATGTTTAAAAATCATTTTATGAAAATTTTATGAAGTAAAAACATCAAATTATATTGCATGTAAGATTAATATTCACAGTATTCAAACGAGACTGATGTAATTGATGTGTATGTGTATTGTGTATGTATGTATGCGCGCGCGCGTGTGTGTGTGTGTGTGTGTGTGTGTGTGTATGTGTATTTTCAGCTATTAATTTATCTCTTATTATTATCTTATTCTAATTTTGTTACTGGTAGGCTTTTTAACAACAATTTTGTTGATGCCTAACCATTTGCAAGCTACTATTGTCTATTGTATTATATTAACTATATCATACTTTATGTCTATTACTCCATCAACATGTCTTTTTCATAGCTTTGCAATAAATTAAATTAAATTGAATTAAATTAAATAAAATTAATATGAAAATCCGAAAATTCTTGTAATAAAAAATTCTGCTAAAAACATAAAAGAGATAAGCACAGGTTAAAATTAATTCACGCAATAAAAGAAGAGAGGAGAGAAATATGAGGAAATTGAGGTAACGTTTTATGAGACAAACGAAAGGCGCATCGAATTATGGATAGGCGAAAAGAACGAGACATAGAGAGAGAGAGATAGAGGGAGGGAGAATGAGGAAGCGAGTCTGCGGCGTGAAATCCTCGCGAAGCCCTCGGATATCCGTCGGCTCCTTCACGGAATTTATTTTTAATGAAGTGGCGCTTTCGCACGCGCGCTGGTCCTCGCAAAATTTTCGGGAAACCTACCACGATCCTCCGTGGCCACGGCAACGCTCCTCCTCGAATTATTCTCTGTCTCTATCCTTTCGACGTGAGAAGAAGAGCGAAATAAGGGTGGCAGAAGGAAAGTTAAGAAACAGGATAGGCAAGGAATACAACGGTGAATGTAAGAATAGTTCCGTGCCTTTCTCTCTTTTTTGGAAAGTCCCTCTCGAGGAATACAAGACAACGCGCGTGCACGACCAGGATAGTTTTGCGAGTTTCGAGAGGTCGTAGGTGTACGATACGTCGGGAAACGGAATCGGAGGGATGGTGGATAATATAATGATGGCGTCGGTTGGGCGAGGAGGGGCGGGGCTACGAGGGGATCAATATTATCCTCCTCCACCTCCGTTTCCTCGTCCATGCGTCTCTCTCTCTCTCTCTCTCTCTCTACACCCACGACTAACCTTCTCTCAAACTCCCCCTCGAAGTTCCCCTCTAGTGCGACCACCATCACCATCTCCACCCTACGAGAGAGAATGTCAGGTTCTCTCCCTACCGTCTCTCACAGCCTCCTCCTTTAGCTCGTCCTTCGGTTTCTCTCTCCTTCCTCCTTCATCTTGTAAAGGACGCGAACTCGCACGAATTCACGCGAACGTTTCGCACGAAATGAACGAGATCGTTAACCTAGACGCACAAAAACGTAAAAAAAAAACGTAAGCTATATCGGCAGATTAAATTTTTGGTGTTTACATGTCGCGACAGTGCTTTAAAGTTTCTTACATTTTATAACAAAAAAAAACTCAATTTTGTGCCAATATGAAGTGAAAGAATATCAGGCTTTTATATCTACTTAATTTGTACTTAAATGTAATCAAGTCATCGATAAGACTTAACAATACAAATTTATTCGCATATAGATTTTGATTTATTCGCATATAGATTTTGCGAATAATGCAAATGCGATAACTTGCTTTCAACTCTAATATTCGCTATTCGTCATAATTTTTATTCTAAAACATATGATGTTTACATAAAACCTATTTTGAAATTACTGATTTATTTACCAAAAATGTTTTGCAAAATTTAAAAGAGGCAGATAGTAACGATTTTAAATTTTATATTTATTTTATATTTATTTTATATAAATATACATTATTTCGCAAACTTGTAGTCGAAAATGGATAATAGATATTTTAAGTTAATTTTATCAACAAAATAGCAATTTCAAATTTTGATTTGATTTAATTATAAATTCATTGTGGGCATATTTATAAACAGTGTAGTAAATTGATGCAATAAAACGATGCCCCAGTTCGGTAGAATATCGTCTGAAAACTGTTCCACTTAGATAGGCCTTACTCAAGAGCCGGGCTCCGGTAAGACTCGGTTGTAAGACTCTCTTGACCGAGGAACTAACGGCGCGACGTGGCGCGCAACTTCTGAGCGCAATGGAACAAATCGCGGTTACCCGGAGAGCCCGGAGCCCGATGTTAAGTCACGGGATTACCGCGGACGGGCCGGTGCGGTATTCGAGGATGTCTATGTAGCACGAGGGTGTCTACGTAGACTCGGTAGACGTATGTGCGGCGCGGAAGACGACCATAGGAAAGAGCGACGCCGACGATGAAATGCGACAGAACAGAGGGGGCCGTACGGGGGTGTGATTGATGAGGCATCCCCGGTCACGGTCTCATTACATTTATATAAGCTTTCGTAGATTGAGCCGAACGCGTGCGTGAGCGAGAAGAAGAAAGAGACCGAATGGAGGCTTACACGGTGGCGAGGGGTCGTGATTTGATGAGATTTTATTGCTCGAATGATGTGACGCGACCATTGTTCTCCGAGTCAGTCGCCAGACGAAAAACAATGGATTCGATTTATCGCATCAACTGGGTTACTGCCTACAATATCGATGTTTTCGACGTTACCGTATGAGAATCGATTTGATGGAGCTTTAATTTATTAACTTATTAAAAATTACACAACTACAGTAAACATGCAATTTTGTGTGAACACAGATTTTATGTATCGTAGCTTGATACGTCAGTATTTTGTGAATATTCGTCAAATTGGATTGGAAATAGCTATTAATGAGATTAACATAATATACTAATTAATTATATCATAAATTATTATCGGAATGCGCGATGTGCCCGTTGGTATATTTATGTTTCAAGCGCGATTTCTCTCACGATTCACAGATCATTTGATCAATATATAGTTGAATCCAGTTGGTCAAGCGATAGTTTTCATTCGAGTTCTTCCGAGCGTATGTATGTACGTTCGTTGATGGATTTACGAATCAAAAGCGTTAAGATTCTCCTGGGTCATTGCAGATAGCTTCAGTCAAGATTCCGTAACGCTGTTAAATTTTATGGGCGCGGCATCTTGTGTGTACACGCTGCGCCTTTGCGCGAGAGAGTTTATTGATTCTCGAGTCGCGGCATCTTTCGCCCGCCGTACCATTCTGTCCTATCGAATTTACTCCCTCCTGGCTTACCGTCGTCGCCCATAGTGCCGCGGCTACCGGGCCGCTTCGTAAAATCCAATGATGTTTCTCATGCGGCTTACCGATGCGAAAAAAATTCGCACCTACACATATATCTCCCAGAGTGGATCAAAGGTAAGTCGTTTTTTATTAACAAAAACCAATAACATCGTATTAATTTCGTGTAAATACTATTATAAATACTATTATAATGGTAACAGAAATATAACGATAAGTATTATTTTTTAAAGAAATTTGATGCAAAGCTATGCGTGTGAATTAGTGAGCTTTTATGTTAATCGATTCGCAGGCCTCGAACATTTTTGTCAATTACATTGTAAAAAATTGTTTATGATAAATATTTTTCACAATTTTACGCAGGTTTATTTTACATAATCTTATATTCCTCGGATTTAATTTGACCTTCATTAAATGAAAAAAATTATTCAATTATGTTAACTTTAAGCAAAGATACATTAATTTAAAGTACATTGAACCCGCGAACATCAATTAGGGTAAAATTCCAATTTTCTTTTACACATCTATCCACCGTTATTGTCTCGATTATTCCGTTAGATTATACAATGAAGGTTACTAGCAAATTCGGGCTGTTACAGTGAAGTTCCAGGAATAATCGTTGAGAGGAAAGGACATTATTCTTCATTAGCTAGTCTTCCGCCCCCACTTTCAATGACCCGTCGCGCCTCTTAGCGTTTCCACGGCGTGATCGTAAGGCCATCCATCTTACAGAGTATTCCGTCGACCTGCTTCACCCTCAGTACCTTTCCCCCTTTTCTTCCTATCTTGCTCCTCCTCTCTACCAGCTACTCAACTCTCTCTTCATCGAATACTTACACCACGACCCTTCGCGTATGTCGCGTTTTCCTTCCCCTTGCCTTACAGTTACGCGAGAGCGACGGGTATCTAAGCGCAACCACCCGTATAATTGTTGGGGGCGAGTAGGGACGACGATGCGACGGGACGAGACTTTCTCGTTAAGAAAGAGAGGCACTGAAGAGAGTCGGAGGACGCTGGTAGGTTCGAGGTTGAAGGGCGAGCGAAGGGATAAGGAGGGTGGAAACGGCTGACGACGTTCACCGTAGTATCGAGCGTGAGAGAAGGGCCGCCTTGAATTAACGCCGTCATATTTCAGGATGGAGAAGCTCGCCGGGGTTTTCTTGCTATTTGTCTCAAGACTCGCTTACCGTCTACCACGGAGCGGAACCGCCGCTCGTTGTTCTCTTCGTTGCGTTCGTGACTAATAACCCGTGGCATGCGAACATTCACGAAATCTGGCAAGAAAACGGAACGCATTGCTGTGCCTTCCCTCCGTTTTCTTCTCCGTTTATTCTCAATGTATGAGCTGTACATGTTAAAAACAAAATCTGGGAACGGAGGGTAGCATCTGTACATCATGAAAAAATTATCTCTTTAAAATATTGGTTATGCTAAAAATAGAAAGGAAATATCGAAAAATATAATCGATATCTCTCTATTAAAGAAACCCTGCACTAATTATATGAAAAATTAGGTCCCGATGAAATAAATTAGTTTTCATATTGTATAATGTATCATTGTATAATGTAACTTATAAGAAACAAAAGATGTTATAGACATAAGGTTCAATAATGAATAATTTTTTAACTATGGTACATTAAAGATATAAATCAATTGTGTTCACTGAGGTGTTCACATCTTTAATGCATCATAATTCAAAAATCATCCATTATTGAGCCTTGTGTCTACATCTTTTCTTCATCACACTATAAGCTACATTATATATGAAAATTAACTGGATCATTTTACCGGAACACAAATTTCCTTATAATTGCGAGATCCTTTCTCAAATAACATTCTACACATTATAATTAACAGACACATTTTTCTTGCAACGTTTTGTTTTTCTGTTTGCAGGTCTGGTTCAAGAACAGGCGGGCGAAATGGCGAAAGAAGGAGCGTAACGCGATGAACGCCGCCGCGCAGGCCGCAGCGGATTTCAAGTCGGGCTTCAGTACAGCCAGTCTGAACGGCTTCATCACTCAACCGTTCCCAGATCCCGACACTCTCTACAGCTCGTACAGCACGTACAACAACTGGGCGGCTAAAGTACCATCGCCGTTGAGCGGCAAGAGCTTTCCCTGGATGAACACTCTGGGCTCAGTTGTGCCTGCGGCATCGCATCATCATCATCACGCTCAGGTCAGCCCAGTGAATCCCTTTAACGCCGCAGCGACGTCGGTCGCAGGCAGCCACGTGGGTGGCATGTCAGTTTCGGTCGGTCAAGCGGCCACATCCATGTTACCGGGTATGGGTTCTGGTCTCGGTGTCGCGAGCTCGCCGGTCGCCGCGTCCGGCGCGGCGTGTCCGTACGCGGCGCCGGCGGCACCGCATCATCCATATGGACCACCGGTTTATACGCCTCACCATCGATCGCCCGAATCCTGTACAGTGATGACATCGAGTAGCATCGCGTCGCTACGAATGAAGGCGAAACAGCATAGCAGTGGTTATGGCGGCGGTGGTGGCGGTTCATTCGGCGCAGGCGGTACTACAGGCGGTACCACAGCCGGAAGTATAAGTCCCGTAAGTTCGAGAGCATCTTCCGTCGGCGGTGGTGGTGGCGGCGGTTTGAGCGCTTGTCAGTACGCGTTAACAACAACGGCCGGAGCAAACCCTCATTCCCCAGGCGGACCCGAGGCGCACGCTAACGCCACTGCCAGGGCCCAGGTCTGAGGCGAAGCGGGGGCTACGTCTAGCCCCCATCATCACAGCGTAACGAATCCAAATTCTGGAAGTTCCCTCAGCGGCGGCAGTAATCAAGTGGTGCCTCCGTCCGCCACTGCGGCGACCGCTGCTACAGGTCAGCCGAGCGACAATCAGCTCAGGTCGCAAGAGTGACCCAGGCCTAGGTCCGCCGCCTCGCCGACGCTATCGTCGACGCCCTCGTCGACGACCTCGCATCCGCATTATCTTATGTATGATGAGGACGGGGCTGCGGCGGACCAAAAGATGGAAGTGGACGAGCGAGGTGTTATCGAGGCGAGTAGCATGGTGAATCCCGAACAAGTGGTAGCAGCTACTGCCGGTGGTATTGGCGTGGGAGTCGGTGTAGGGGGACCAGGTACGGCCACTGGGACTGGTACCGGATTGACTGGTTACTGGCAACACGCGACTACCGCCACCGGCTACTGGCCATCGTTGTTCGATTGTTGGACGACGCCACCGATCGCATCCGGTTCACAGACGCTGTCTTTGCCGCGAGATGACGATTGAGGCCAGTAGGATTTTATCGACTATTCATGCGTTGGCGCTGTCCAGCTTCTCCCAATTTGTCGCGAAATCTCGTTTTGTTTCATTAAACATTGAATGTTTGATTTAAACGAAAATGACTCAGAGATATCACATTTATATTTCCGCCGAAAAACGCAAAAACGATTTCATTGTAGTTAATTAAAAATATATAGTAATGACTTCTTCACATGCCTTTATAAAATTCATAAGAATCGAATGCGAAGTCATTTATTGAATTACTTTAATACTTATGTATTAATTATTGATTGAAATTGAACGATGCGATGCAAATTTCGTCATAGAATTATTGTAGAAATATTTTATTTGCGAATCTTAAATTTCTCTGACAGCTAATAATCTTCAATTTCGAGATCTTCGTAAAAATTGAGGGTAAAGCAAAAGAATCAGTCTATCACGATAGAAGAATTGACAGAACATACAGTTGCAAATATTTGGCTACGTTGTAAATACAAGTATTATGCGAGTAATCGATTACGTTGGATGCAATTGGCAAACTACGGCAAGTTCGACTAGTCGATGAACTCACATATTCCTCAAGACAGATAAAAGTTAATGGAGTACAAATGTTAAACTTTCGCCGCGAGAAAAAGTATATTTAATCCCCCTTCCTTATTTTCATTTTAATATTTTTAATTAAACACGATATATTTATTATTCGAATACGATATTATACACGATAAATATACATTGCGATAAAGCAACAAAATTACGCTGTAGTATAATTATGAAAAAAAAAAACGAGAAAAAGCTTTCTCTAAAAGAATCATATAGCGTAAACTAATGCTGATTGTATGCTGCATGCTTTAATAATTTTTTTCATATGTAAAATGTGAGGGACGGGGATTAATTTTTAAAAACAACGGCGCTAACAAAGATCTCTCGCGGATCACGTACTCACTATTTTGTAGATATATGTATAGTAGAACGCCGGCTCTTTATGCCGAGCGTAACTGTATACCAAAAAATTGTTACATTGTAATGACGATAATAACGATTATTCAGCAGAATACTAAAATATTATAGGCTGTAAGTAAGCGGATTGTGCGTTGTACAGTGTATGGAGCAAGGAGCATCCTATCGATTAGGCGTACGTTATAAATCTGAATTATAGTATTGTCGAATAATTACTTAAAACAATATTCACAGTATCCTCGCGCGGCGCGTGCAATTGGATTTTTCAAGTCCGTCGATTCCTCTTCCTCTTCGTACTCTCATCGTTCCAACGACAGTGTTTAACTTATACGTATATATCCTTGATTGTGTAAGATTGTGTAGAGAGGCGTTAACGTAATCAACGAAAATGTCCTATTTTTATAAGTAGCTTATTATTTGATAGATCACGCGTTGTGAGGCAACAAAACCAAAGTTAAACCCAAAAAATATCACGTATGTATAGTAATTATGCCGCGCGTTGAAGCCACAGAGATAATTGTATAAATTATTACACATAACGGGGGAGTGTGGTGGTGCGTCGGGAGATTTTGACGGGATGAAACGACGACGAGACACGGCGCGAATCGATCGGCTTCGGAAAAGTCGACATGCGAGCGGCCGATCGCTATAAAGCTCGAGGTATAGTTACGTAAGATAGGCGTAAGAAACGACTGCTATTTTGTATGAATCCCAATGTCGTACAAATGTTCGTCGTAATTACATATCCCAGTCCCTGCGGTGAGTGATTCGTAACGTCACGCAGAATGTTCTTCATTCCCGTTTGTCACCTCACTCGCTACGTGTAAACGTTCCTACTGGGCGATATTGAGCGCCGTAAAAGGCCCCGTTTGTAATCTAGTCACAATAAAAACCAATTCTATTCTAAAGCAACGACTCGGAACTATATCCCCTACCCGTGCGAGAGTTCGCCGATAAGATTACAATTTTTATTTCGTACTAATTTGTTTTATGATCTAGCGGTTTTAAGATCGGCCTCTTTTATATTTAAACTTTACAAAAACCATTATAGTGAAACAATATCATATTTTGAGACAAAAAGTACAAGAGTAATATGAATTATAATAAATCAAGAAAAACTGTAAGATTTTAAAAATAGACTCTCGTCTTCCAAAGATTAATCTCTAAAAGAGGGTACAACTTTTTTTGTGACCGTTCGAAGATCGCTTTATTTCTACATCTTTTTCTTATGTTATTTTTCTTCACAGGAACTAAAAATTATTATAATAATGACATTGTATTCAAGGAAAAATTGGTACATTGAAGGAAAAAAAATTCTTATTCACGCTGTTACGAAATCGCTGTCTCAGTTATGCTTTAAACATTTAAAAACTAATTCAGAGTTGGCTCAACAAATGATTGAAGCATAATTGAGATAACGATTTCGTAACAATGTGAATAAGATTTTATTAATTTTATTTCACACACACACACACACACACACACACACACACACACACACACACACACACACACGCACGCACGCACGCACGCACGCACGCACCCACGCA
>Ga0157363_1004087_pt1 | contig 13369 bp, 3 predicted proteins | sample AttsexASBM1_FD_111477 | JGI IMG/M metagenome (GOLD analysis project Ga0157363, IMG submission 111477) | Fungus gardens microbial communities from leaf cutter ant in Ribeirão Preto, State of São Paulo, Brazil - Atta sexdens ASBM1 | ecosystem: Host-associated > Fungi > Mycelium > Unclassified ...
ATATAAAATATAAATTTCGACTATTACAATGTATTTCAATTTTCCATCAAAATTCTATAATTTGCAATAAATATGGCACATGCAATATTGAATATCAAATGAAAACATAAATTCTCTATCTATTTAATATCAAATAACCGATAACATCGTTCTGTGTTTTCGAAAGTGAAGCAATATGCTATCGTTCTTGCAATTTAATTGTACGCTATCAACGGAGAGACGAATGTCCATGTTTAATGTTTAATTGTATTTACATTTCGATGAAATTACCATCGTGTCTGGTTACAACACAGATAATTGAATGACTGCAAGTAAAAATATAGTATCACAGGGACACATATGTGGAATGTATGTAGCACATACATTCATGCGCCTTATCATTTCCGTCAAAGACAATCCTTCGATAATAGCGAATTGCCAAACAATTCGTTTAATCAGCACTGGTAGTAGTCAATTAATACGTAGTATTCACAGTAAATCTCACTTAAAGGGACAGTTGGTCTAATTAGAAATCCTCTCTCTAACGTATCTCCATTTAATTCACATCCCTCTTACATGCCTTCCTCGTCTTGTGCGCGTGACCTACTATAGAGGTAATTCCTTTATCGATTTGTAAAATGTATCTGATAGCGGCATATCTGTCGATTTACATGTATTTTGCATATTTTTAATATACTGATAAGATAATGGCATGAACAATTTATGTATACATGGTATTAGAAAAATTATTCAGCATTTATATGGTAGATAGTATATCCATCATACAGTTAAAAAAATGTACATAGGTCGAATCCATTTCTGACATATAAACAACTTTGTATGCTTGTATCATAACTGACTTACGACGCATACGACGAGGAAAAAGAGAAATCGAGATAAGTAGCATCTGATGATAGCTTATTTGAAAGAATTACAAATCCAATGAGATCCTCCATAATTCCCAATCTAATTGTAATCGCCGGTTAATCGCCAATTTATTTATTCCCGGAGAAATTTTACACTATAAAATGTGTATGGAGATTGAATAAGAACCTTTATAATGCGGTTTGTAAACACTGAGTTAAATCTTCACGTCGCATGTGTCTATAAAAAAATTATTACTTATTAACATCTATGATAGATGTTAATAAGTAATAATTTTTTAAGTAAGATTTTTTTTAATATCCTGTATATGCATATATTGAATTCAGTAACTAATTTATTCTCTAATTTATTACAGAAATCATTTTATATTAAGATGATGCACAAGAAAATGCACAATTATATAAAAATTTAAATTACTCGATAATATATAATTTAATGCGTCTTTCATTATTATTATTAATTATTATTATAGAATATATTAAAATTAAATTACCTTACACATCAACGTTTATTACTGTATTAAAAGGGAAGGGGACGGGATGATAAATGCCATCATGAGTAGCATAAATGCAAAGTACGTATATCATCTTCTGCATATATCTACATAATTATTTGAATGCCACTGAAACGCCCACAATTTTGCATTATAAAGATAAGGGCTAAAACGTTCATTGTGATTTAATTGAGCATTTAGATTAGAGATAAATATGCAAAGTGTCGTCAGATTATCATTACTTTTTTGATTCGCAAATTCATCCGTGCATTTGAGAAAGATCTTCCGTAAAAAAAGAATTTAATTAATAACGTTCAATCTCTTTCTTAAGTATATCATTTTTTAACATTAAAGTTAAGTGCCTTTGTTAAATTGTGGTTAAATTAAATTAATTAACATGTCGAAATAAAATCTACTTAGTAATAAATGAAAATTAAGGTTTTGTTTCTGTCAAGCTAATGCGGTCCTAAGACTCAATTTGTGAAAAGCCTCTTACATTCAATTACTTATAATTCAAAAGATATGAGAATATCTCGCAAGTTTGATCTACATTAATGAAAAAAACGTAAATAAAGGAAGAGGAAACAATTTCAAATATTTGGTATAAAAATTCTTGAGTGATATTGTATAAATGTAAGAATAATATTAAATCAGAGAAAAACGTGTCCAGAAACAGGACAATCATACTGCACAATGGAGGTCACCTTAGTACCGTTTCTTCGCATCTCGTAGATTGAATCAATTTATATCGTTGACAATATTGTGCAAAGCTTCTCTCCGATTTTCGCAAACTCAATTAATTCACTGGTATAATAGAACAACATCGTTCATCTGCAATCTTCTCGGAAGACACTTTTGAAAAATTGCATAATTTATCGTTGTCTAAATTTGTAAAAAAGTAGAATTTAAAAAAGTATGATAATTGTATTAAAAATTTTGTAATATTCTATAAAGTTTATATTATTTCTAAAAAAGTTTATATTACTTCTAAAAAAAAATAAAAACATTTTTAAAGAAAGGAAAAAAGAAAGAAGAAGAGATAGAGAAAGAACGCGCGTGTGTGTGTGTGTTTAATTTTTCAATATTATATGACATATAATATAAAATTAAAATATGCGGACGATGTTCGAACTTTTATATTATTTTATCAAAAATAAACAAGAGAACATAGAGAATAAGTTCATATGTTTATATAAGTTTTCTCTGTTGTCTCTTATAACATATTAATAATATATTAATATATAATATATTAATAATCCTAAATAAAATATTTATAAATATTATAAAATATTATAAATAAAAAATAGGATAAAAGTTTTAATTCTCAAGTTATAAAAATGTTGTATAGACATGTCTGCTTGATAAACGCCAAAAGAGAGAGAATTTTCAAGAAAACTCAGAGATTTTATTGTCTGATAATTGGGGTATCTCAAGGTATTCTAAGACTAGGGTAGAGAGCCCTCGAGTTTTCTTCGAGTCTCTCTATGTAGGGTTTCTCTTTTTCTTCGTCACGAACAAGTTATCGTTAAAATGTAACACCTCAAAAATGGTGTTTTATTTTTGAAACTCGTATTTAATCATATTTAATCAACTGTGAATACGCCAATCAAAACTTTGTTGAGTAGATCTTTTGAGAAGATCATTAAATAAAGTTACTTAAACTTTTTTAAATATAGGATATATATATATATAGGATATATATATATATATATAGGATATATATATATATATATATTTTTTTTTAACCGGGGAAAAAAATGGATATAAAGCGTTCCTTGTAAAATTTAGTCAATTTTTAAAAACATTGTTGCATTTTCTCAGCTCAAACAAGAGAGAGAGAGAGAGAGAGAGAGAGAGAGAGAGAGAACAGGAATACTTTTCAAACTATGACGTCATGAAAAATAAAATCTCATCAAAATTAAATTAACGAAAAACCTCTTTTGTTACTATTAAAACTTTTGTTAATTTTTTTTTAATTTCATTTTAATACATTCTTCATTTATGGCTAAATATTCAAAATATTGAGAAATAATGTATTACATTAAAGGAGAATCGCTTATTTTCTTCACAAGAGAATAATGTTTATTATTTTCCGAATTCTGGAGTAACATATATATTTTAGGTTTTCCTTGTGTAGTCGAATATGCAGATCAGCGTCCCATTTTCAATAGGTAGAGATACTCTTGATGAAGCGCTTGTAAGCTTCATGTAAACGCTTACAAACGGATCAAGCAGCCTGCAATGGAAACAAATAGCTTGCGATACGCTCCAATCGGTACACTATGAATACACTCAAAATGACGCGTATACAAGAGAAAGACAAATATATTCCTAATTCTGATGATCTCCTGTCAACGTAACCGTTCACCGTTACGTTTTTATCATAGTTATATTTATATAATCACCGTTTTTAAAACAAATTCCATTCGTGTTTCAAACTTTTAATGGCCTCAAATATAAAATAGATTTTCAAAATTCAAAATACCATGATGATTTCTCGGTTTTATTGCGAATTTATCCAGGAGGAGTCATCGAAGCGACCGGTAAAACTCTATCAGCTTCGCCAGCCGAACGAATTAGTATCAGTGACGGAAATTTCGAACGTCCGATAGCTATCTACATATCCGTTTATACGCTTGTCCATTCCTCGTGAAAACACGCCGTTATCGATCTCGTAGATATATCGCTGCCGTATTTAGCCGCATTCAAAATTCATTCAGCCGTTGGGATTCAGTCTGTGCCTGTATGACCGATACGACGCGCGTAAGCGCGCGTACATATGTGTAAAATCCAACATATCGAGCGTTCGCCTTCATGCCTGCAAAATCTCTCGCTTTTATCATCAGCCATTCCTCCTTTTCTCACAGATTCTGTCCTCTCCAGCTCTCTTCCTCTCTTTTCCTCGTGTGTAATCTCTCTATACATATGTAAGAATCCTTTTTCCTGGCATTGTGTATGTAATGGGACAACGCCAGACGAGAAAATCCTTAAATCCTTCAGCCTTCGCTCATATTCGGGGATAATGGCACATAATAGATATCGCGTATAATGTCGAAACGATCGAGTCCAAGTTATTGAACGAATGAGTCAAGCGAAGGAGAATTAAGCGTCTTACAATCTGAACTTCACAAACGTAACAGCGTCGTATTTCGCGAAGGAATTAGAGCGAAGCTGATTGAGAAAATATAAAAAGAGCACTCACTTGTATTGCCATATAAATTCAATTACGATGATTGCACTAGTGTATTAAATAAATCTGTAATCATTATAATAACGTAGAGAGATAAATAGAGGAAAAATTATAATAATTGAGAATGTTATTAGCGCAAATATATCGAACCATCGCGTAGTATATAGATATTTCACGCCAGATATTCATCGTAAACATCGTAAACATGCCAACTGAAAATTTTAATTCGTTAGCAAATAAAAAAGTATGTGTATTTTTATCTAGAGACAGAATAAACTGCGCGGACGTGTTACGAAAATGAAAAGGAAAAACGGATGATACGCGCGATCATAAATCAATCTGTTATTTTAGTATTTATAGCGCGTGCATTTATACATGACTGTCGGTCATGCGTGACGATACGTAGATCAGACATGTCGCGTGTGACAACCCGTTTCGCTTAAATCATGCTCAACGGAAACTTGATGTCGGATGTTCATAGACTATCCAGCAAAAAAAAAGGAACAGCGAGAAAGAAAGAAAAAGGAAGGAAATGAAAGTTTAGTCACGGAAATCACAATATACATAAGCAACCGAGAATCAAATATCTCTTTATTAAATCAAGTAAAGTATCAAGCACTCAACATTTAATTCCTCCTCTCTCGGTCAGAATCTCTCTTGATAACATTTTCCTATCGCAGAGAAACGAGAGCTACGTTTTTCGATTACGTGTTCTTTTCAGCGAAAGAAATACCCATTGCGAGAAGCTGTACGTTAGTATTTTACCCTAAGCGATGTGAAACCTCGAAACAGCTTCAGCGAAGACAAATAATTCCGTGAAAGTAACTGCTTCATGGCTTTACTTTCAGCAAAAGTGATGTCTTTTATGCAAGGTACGTTATTAACAAGCAAAGATATTTTAATAACACGATAACTTAATTTTTACATCGATTTCTCGAATTATACTTAATAATTATTAGAAGCAATTTATTATAAGACTGAGCAGTAATATCATTTGCTGTGTGTCACTTTATAGTAACTTATCATTCACAATATCATGAAGTATTATTATGAAAATATAGTAAATCAAATTTTTATTTTGAGAGAGATGTTAAGCCGATTATTATTTCTTAATGTGAAAAAAATAATAAAGAAAAACTCAATTGAAATAATGTAATATTCATTATGTGTATGTTGGTACATAATAGTACAGATATTTTATGGAAAAATAAATCAATCCGGAGTATTTTACGATTCGCACGAATTACTGCTTCTAAAAAACTGTTATGTGTTAATACATTAAAAAAAACATTTATAGTGTCAACAGCAAATAAATTTTAGTAAAAATGTACATATGTTTTATGAAAACATGTACATATGTTTTATAAAAAAAATATATTTATGAGATATGTGAATTATTTAAAAAAAAAAAAGAAAAACAAAAAGTTTGTTATTTCTTATTCTATGAAAAGAAGTTTTTCCTTCAAGTGGTAATATCCAACTCCTCCGTATCATTGCGTCTTGTCAAATGGTCTTTCATCCTTCGCGATCGATACTTTTTTCACGACGTGAGAAAAAAAAATCAATGAATTCCAATGTGTCATCCTTTCGACAAAAACTCTGGTACGTTACAAGCGTAATTGCGTTTCCCTTGCAACGATATATAATATACGTACAAAGGAGATTACTTTGTTGAACGAGACTAAACATCTCACTCACATAGCTTTTTCAAAAAAATAAATTATAAATTAACGATACACAAACAAGTACATTGTTTCTTAATTAATAAGTTTTTTATAGCTAAACTAGGTACACTTTTAAAATTTAAAATGAAATAAATATATGTTGATATTTGATTAAAATGAGAAAAAAGTTCTAGCGCAGTCTAATAAAGAAATAAAAAAGAGATCCAATGATTCTTCCCGACTACATTTCGTTTCTACTAAATCTCGTAAAGTGTATCTGTGTAAATGTATAGTACAATACGCGTATATGTCCTGCGAATTATTTTTTTTTATACTGCCATCTTACAGAATAATAATAATATGTCATATAATGTTTATTCCGATAAAATTATATTAATAGTTAGTAGTATACTTGATAAAGTTAAAATATTATATAAATATTGATAATTTCAAAAATAATTTCATAATTTCTAATACTTTAAATTGCTGTATGATATCATAATAGAAAAGTAAAGCGCGAATAACAATGAAAAATAGCATAAAATGACATAAATCGAAATACGATAATCATAATAGTTTGTAGAAGTTCTACTTTGGGACCAAAGTTTTATGACTTTGGTTTTTGTCACATGGACGACTGCGTTCAATCTTTGATCTTTCAATCTCGCCCATCTTTATCCATTCAAGGCGATCGACACTTTTTCTTAAATCGTCATAAGAAAAACACATGAGAAAGATAACGAAAATTCATCGTGTTATTCTACAAAATTACATCATGTCATAGTTACATACACCACATTATTATAATGTTTGAAATAAATATTAAAATCATCAAAACTATTAAATATTACAAAATAATTGAATACAAATAATTAAAATTATATCACAGTTTATCAACGTAACTTTTCTTTTTTTAAAAAAAATTATTTTTCATTCTATCCAATAATTCAATTTCTGAATAATTATCAAGATAGCAAGCTTATTTATCATTTTATTTATCATTTAAGTGTAATTTATGTCAAAATGACAAATAACATCACTTTGCTAATATTCTACTTCTAATTAAATAAGTAGGAAGTTAATAAATGTAAAGTATTTAATATATTACTTAATCATAATTCACGTACAATCATTCTTGTACAATTTTCGATTTTATATTTAAAAAAGTTACAATATTTACAAAACTTTAATTGCAAATGTCATGCGGTACTTTTTCTATAGTCTACGAGACAAAAATATCTCGTTTCTTGGGAGGAATATTCAATTAGCGCTTTTGCATTTAATGAAGACGAACACTCAAGCAACGTCGAGAACCGCAAACGTTATCTAGTTACTTATAAAATCGAATCTACCTGCAGCTGATACACGCGTAAGAAATTTCCTTTCATCCGAAGATGTTTGTGATCAAAGCTGTATACATCTCAAATGATGCAATTTACTAGTAATTTATGAAAGTTTATCATAAATTCTTATTTATTTATTATCAAACTACGAGATGCATTTCTGTGAATTACAATTTCTTGTAATAACAATTTACTACACGTTGAATTTATAATTGAAAGTAAAATCTCCTATTGTATCAGAAGAGTTTCCCGAAAAAGATGAAAGATGAATGCAAGACGTAGATAATATCTATTTCATGCTCTTTATGTTTTCATGTTGCGCAATATATTACCACGAAAATGGTAAATTACGTTTTCATTTGAAAGTCACGATGTTAAGCAGATTTTTACTTAATATAGAGGTAATAATGAAAGAAAATTCGGTTGAAAAAAATGAAGTAAGCATTATCGAATGAAGTAAGCATTATTAATGAATGAAAAAAATATTATAAAGCAAACTAAAAATTATATAATAATTATGTAATATAAAATATTCTATGGAATATAAGAGGAAAAAGAGAGTGGCGACAATCGTAATGGCAAGAACAGCATAAAATCATCTTCAAATTATCTTTTTAAACCAATCTTTAAAAATTATAGAAAGCACAATAAAACAATAAAACACACATTTTTCCTAAAATTTTTATATTTGTTTAACATACTTTAATTATAACAAAATTGTAAAAATAAAGTACTAAATAATATAAAATCCGGACATTCGGTATTTTTACTTAAACACATAATACTTGAGTCAATTAATGAATCATTATTCAGCTAAAGCTTCAATAACTCATGTTTTTAAGAGAGAGAGAGAGAGAGAGAGAGAGAGAGAGAGAGGGAAAGCGAGAAAAATGAATCTTTTCTCATATCCATATCTTTGATTATTTAGCGTCGCTAATTTTCATATAAAATCATAATATTGAAAAAGTAAATATATATATATAAATATTGTGCGGTATAAATCAATAAATGAATGTATCAAAATTGTATGAAATATTTAAAATTATATAGAAAATTGGGACTTTGAGATTTAGATGTTAATGAAGAATTTTCCCAATATATTCCGGTTCTACTAAGTTTTGATAACCTTTTTTAATATATATAACATTTAAAATAGGAATTGGAATATAATAAACATTTCTGTTTTATGCAAGAAAATAGAACCTTATTTTTAATCGTATTCAAAATATCTTTTGACATCCTTTATCATTAATTGAAATTGTAACGCTATTATAATGGTTAAAATTACAAATGTAATAATTACACTATTTCTTATTTGTTGTCATTCTCTTATTGTCATATATTACTTAATGTTATATATATTAACATTTAGATACAATTTATACCAGAAAAACGGAAAAATAATAGAAAAGTAATAACGACAAAACTGTAAGTACTATTAAAAAAAACAAAAAATATATATATTATTACATTTAATAATTAAGCAAAATATCTATTATTATAAAATTTAAAAAAATTTTAGTGGAATTATTTGATTTAGAATGCGCATATTTATGTATTTTCTATTTAATATATTTAGAAAAAATTAATGTACAAAATAATATAAAATTATACATTTTTAGTTAAAAAAATTAAACAAACTAGTGAAAAATTATAATAAGAAATTTTGAAGACAATTGTTTTACAGATTTATAATATATTCCAATTACATATTATATTTCTTTTTTCTAATTTGTACTGTATGTACATGTATAATAAAAACTTACATGTAATTATTTTTAAATATGCATATAAACAATACTGGTATATGAAATAATCATTATTAAATTAGAAAAAACTGTGTATGTATTATACCAGATGTATTATACAAAATGTTTTTTAAGTAGTTGCTAACTGACATAATATTATATCTATCTCTCAGTACAGAAAATTCGATAATTATATTTTATTTTATTAAAAACCAATACAGATTTTAATCGAGAATAAAATAATTTAATTATTTGTTTCTATGCAATATTAATTTATTTTTTTCAAAACTCACCTTACACCGTGGACGATTATAGTCCTCGATCTCTTCTTAATTTTTTCAGGGCAACCTGCATCCGTCGCGTCCTACGAAATCTATGATCCTGGCATTGTCAACGCGAGAAATTCTCTGCTTCGTATAGTATAAATTTATCATTTTGAATATTTTCATTACGACATTGAAGTTTTGATTTCATCTCCGTTATATACGATAGAGAATTAATAAAATAAATCGTCGAGACGGAAAGTCACGTATTCAATATGCGAAATGGAAGATTACGTTGTTGTCGGTTCATTTCTTTCTCGATATTAGAAATTTCTGTTTCGCTGAGCCTCGTGGCATTCACCCGGTTCTGCTCTCGCTTATCCTCGTGGATAGTGTGCTTTGCTTGACAGGAAATTCATTCGCTTCACGTCACGACAATGACACCAGTAAATATTGTACAAACGCAAGTCGTTCGCTCCGTCTTCTCGTTACGTAGTATTTCTGATAATCATTATGATACAGATTAACAATATGAACATTTCATCGATTATTTATCTTCGAGATCTTCGACAGTTTGACAGTCTTCTCTATCCTCGAGTTATAACAGGTACGAATATTCCCAGCTGGATGTACTTACAAATTACTCCGTTACCAAGAGGAATCTTCGCCCGGGAGAAACTCGCTCGTTGTTGGCACGCGGTGCTAGATGTGAAGAACGAGGATAACTTCTAGAGCACACGTGGAGCGAACGTGCGTACTACGTGCGTGGGTGGTAGAGTACTACTGAATTTCACGTTCGCGAAAAGCCAATCCCGACCCACCCCCACCGCATCGCATCCTAGGCACCCTTCCAGGTCCTCTAGCACCCTCTTCGCCTCCCCGTTTTACCACCCAGGATTCGCGCACGGGCACGATTTCCTCTCTCTTCCTTCTCCTTCTCTCTCCCTTCTCCTTCCCTCTCTCTCTCTCTCTCTCTCTCTCTCTCTCTCTCTCTCTTCCTTCTTTTCCTCTCTCGGTCGAAAGCGAGTTTGCGCCTCTATTCGCTTCATCGCGACTACTATACGCCCTGCCGTTTTCGCTTCTCTCCGCCAACAATAACGTTCGCGACAATTTCTTTCACTCATTGGGTTTACCTCGCTCGCAGACGGTTTCGCTTGACTGTCCTTTTAGAGAGAGGTAAAATGCCTGCCGGAATAATGGTGGTTTGTCGTACACAGGGTGTCTCAGATCCACTACGCTACTTTTCATTTATCTTTTGAAGTCAATTCTAAATTTTAGATTTCTCTTTATAACAAGAATATCGTGAGAATAAGAGTCTCGCAAACAATCCTTCCAAGAATTAATTTCACTAAAATCCTATAGAAATAAGAGTAAAATAAAATTAACAAACCGACAAAAAAATTAATAGATAAAAAAGATAAAAAATACTATTCATTTACATATCTACTTCACAAAATTTAAGAAATGTAGAATAATAGCAATTCTCTTAGCAATTCTCTTTAGCAATTTCTTTCATGTGAGATTAAAGAAAATGTCCTGTAAGATATAGATATATACTGGAACATAAAGATCGTAAGATGCACTCTCTGCAGAAACTTTTTTTTTTACGAGGAAAAGTGTTTACTCTTGAAACATTCTGTATTTTTGTAAAACATACAAACGAATGTTTTTTACTGGTAATGTGAAATATATTAAAAATTTGTTTTTAAAATTCTTTTCTCACTTTCAGTGTTTGTAAACTGATTGCATCAGCATATTTTTCCGAATTCTTTTCATAGGCTACTTTAATATTTGCGTTCGATTTCTCTATTCAATCGTACTTCTACTAACAGAAAATGAGAATGATCGCTTCACGATCAACATCGTCATATCGAGAGAGATGAAAGAACGTTTGAAAAATAAATTCTCCTTTGTAATCTCTCTCCTAAGCTTCTTTTTCATAGATATTATAATATCATAATTATTTAGCTTTTTCTCTCGACAATTGCTTTGTTTCTATGTTTCTATCATTTTGATGTTACATTTCTCTCGTACAAATGCAGCAAGATGTTCTGCTTTTCAATCTCCATAATGAGTCATCCTCGCGACAAAAGAGAATAACTTGAGAAATCTCAAGGGCACAACAATTGAATAAATGACTTAATTAAAAGGGTCGCTGCAAGTTAAATTTAAATTAGGCGTAATAAACGAAATATCGTCATGTTATAAAAAGCATGCAAGTAGAATAATTATTTATAAATGTCAGAATAAAAAAAGACATTATTTTTTATGTTGACAACATTGAAATACTCATAAAAATTATATTAAGCAAGCGGAACGTCATTTCTGTTACTAAAAGTGTTACATCCTCTGTTACATTCTCTGATGAACATAACGTTCATGTATTCTTAATGAAACTTAACAACACAAGATAATTCTTTGCACTCTCGATTTAAACAACCGAGATGATATCAGCTATAGCAAATAATATCGTAAAATTATTGAATAAGTTTATCAAGATATTTCGATATTTCTTTCCGAAAATTTCGAGGGTCTCGAACATTTCATTTATAATGTTCATTTTATGCTCAAAATTCTTCAATTGTTGTCAAGATGTATATATGCGCGCGCGCGCGCGCGCGCGCGTGTGTGTGTGTGTGTGTGTGTGTGTGTGTGTGTGTGTGTGTGTGTGTGTGTGTGTGTGTGTGTGTGAACAATCGTTGCTGATTCCTTATTGAAGGTCTCTGACGAGATTGGTCACTTACAAATAGGGTCTATCATCGGCAGGATTGAGAGTTTTCCACTCTCCATGACAACATCGAGAGTCAATCGGAAATTCCGATAGTTATGGAACGTAATTTACGAACGTAAAATAACGTAAAGAAGTAATAATACTATTTAACGAACAATTACATAATCATAAGTATAATCTTCTACTTTTTCATATCGTCACTTAACTTGATAAAAAAAATCTTTCTAATGGCTCTCTCAAATGTCGCGTTTTCTTATGCAATATTATAGACTTTAACAGGCTACATACATTCTAATTAACACTCGTATTAATGAAGTCTTTAAATATGTCCAAATTATAGAATTTCGATTGTAAATTTCAGACATATCAACTGATAAATATCAGAAATGTATCGATAGAATCTCGTTTATGCAGCTATCGGAATATAACGGAATTCTCGTATTTCGTGTGCACGATTTCCTAAATTATGTAAACATCTGAAATTTCCTAACAATCTCGGATATTAGCTGCCAATCAAAGTGAATAACCACGGCATCACGTCGATTTGAAGCGATAAATATTAATATATAATATTGCTGTAGCGTAGCATAGAATATATTGTAAAAACACAAATCTAGGTCATTTCTGTACGACTAAAATTTCGCGTTCTATTAAGCTGTAGTCTATTATGTCCATATGGTTCTTGTAAATCACGAAGGCAACAGAACTTCTTGGAGTGTTTCTTTATTTTTCCGACCGACATTCGACTCGATCTTGGACACGCGGTGTATAAATGCGTTCGACCAACTCTCTAACTATAACGAAATGATATATGTCATCGATAAGGTCGCCAGATACATACATCGGCAACAAAAGTTAAAAATTAAAAATTTTACAAGAAAAGTTACAAAGCTCTCAAGAACTTCCACTTGAATAGATGTAATATTAGTAAGAACGAACTTGAAATATTTCACGAAGTAAATTGTTTATACAATACATAGATATACACTGTAAAAAATAAAATGTTAATTTTAAAGACATATAGTGGACTTTCTGGGACATGTAAAAATGTTAAAATAAACATTTTTGAATTA
>Ga0157363_1004088_pt1 | contig 13364 bp, 8 predicted proteins | sample AttsexASBM1_FD_111477 | JGI IMG/M metagenome (GOLD analysis project Ga0157363, IMG submission 111477) | Fungus gardens microbial communities from leaf cutter ant in Ribeirão Preto, State of São Paulo, Brazil - Atta sexdens ASBM1 | ecosystem: Host-associated > Fungi > Mycelium > Unclassified ...
AAGAAAAATAGATAAAAGAGAAAGAAAAATGTTAGTGTCAAAGCGTTCCATAACATATTGGTTAATATAAAAGAACTTGATAAAGTTCCTAGTATAGATGTATTTACTCTTTATACCTCTGGTACCTGGTCTGTGTGTACTTTACATCTAGCCTACCCTAAATATTATGAGTTATGTAGATAAGAATTATGATCTCTTATGATATATAATATCACTTCTCTGGTGTACCATATAAGATTGTGACAGTAACAGTAGCTAACCTGTAATAGTTATTATATCTTATCACATTACTGTGACCAATGTGCCAGTCACATGTGATGTCACCTTGTAAGGAAAGAGGGAATAGAGCAAATTTACTTTCTCTTAGTATAGTATATAGTAGAATCTTACCCAATTTCCAAAAATCTTGTAAATCTCACTAAATTACTAGTTAACACTTAAAAGAGATAGCTTATATTAGAGTTGAAGATAGTAGACTTTAATTATTTTCATTTGTCTTCTCATTTTTATTTTTAGATTTAGAGTTAGTGATTAATGTGATTGTCAGATATACAAAGCCTGAATGCTAGTTTTTTCATTTAATATTTCATTTTCATTTTCTTTTGATTTATTTTTATTTTATAAATATAGGGTTAGAGTTAGAGTGATGTCATGATCACACTGTCACACATCAGTCACACCAGATAACATGGTCACAGTAATAGTCACAAGTCATGAGATCATAGAGAAAGATATAGAAGGTTCTAGAAGAATAATATTATACAATATGTGTAACATATGGTTGTTTAGGGTAGGCTAGAGAAGTAGTAGCACAGACCATGGTAGTTTAGTATATAAGATAGACAATCTTGTACAGAGTTCTTTATCAAGTTCTCTTGTGTTAATCTAATACAAGATTCTTCTTATTTGATTAGCTCTAAGATCTCTAAGTTGTAACAGTGATGTTATAAACTATTACATGACATAAAACAGTGCCACACATTGATCATATGTCACATGATATAGTCACAAGTCATAGTCACATAATCATATATTATACAAAAGGTTGTAGAAGGTTTCAAAATAATTATATTATATTATATGTCAATAGTATATAATACACATATCCTTTAGAATAAGCTAGATTTAGTATAGCATGGACTATAAAAGGTAGATACTTTATACTTAGAACTCTATTAAGTTCTCTTATATTATTCAATACAAGATTGTTTTTTCACTCTAACTCTTGAGCCTAAGTTTATGATATTAGAACTCGATACTTATTTTCTGAGACTACCTGTCAAAGCTGAAAGTGGTAGACTCCAATTATTTTCATTTTCATTTTCATTTCTATTTTCATTTTGATTTATTTTCCTTTTATTCCATTTTTAGAACTAAGGTTAGGGTTAGAGTGACAAGATCATGCTGTCACATCAGATAACATGGTCACAGTAATGATTACAAGTCATGAGACATATAGAAGAACATAGAAGGTTCTGGAAGAATAACATTATACAATATGTGCAACACATGTTGACCTTAAGGTGAACACATGGCTGTGTAGAGTAGGCTAAAGTAGTAGTCACATGGACCATGAGGTTTTAGTATATAAGATAGACTATCCTGTACAGAGTTCTCTATTGAGTTCTCTTGTATTAACCCAATACAAGGTTCATTCCTTTGACCAACTCTAAGGTCTTAAGATTGTAATACTACCCAATACTAGGCCTTCTCTTTCTACTCTCTATTCATTCTTGACCAGTAGTCAACACAACTATTATTCATCCTTGGTATAAAAGCCAGATTTTGAGTATAAAAGAGAACTAGTTGCTCAGCATGAGCAGTTATGGACATTGGTAACCAGATTCAGGCTGCTAACTAGACATTACTTATTGTTTAATTGGGTAGTGTTGAAGTAGTTGCTTGTATCTTTCACATAAAAACTCTATGCTGCAAGTCTACTTATGACTTGTCTATATAAGAGAATGGTAAGTGTTCTTCAGACCTTATCTAAAGTAGAACAACCTTCTTAGGTCAAAATTGTTTACAATTTCATTAGGACAGTAGTTGGTATTTAGGTAGTTAGTAGACAGTATAAGATAGGACAAGAAGAGGGCATATTAACACTTACAGAGATTAAGTCTAGTTTGGAATATAAATCCAAGAGAAAAACTAACACCAGTTTTACTCTTTTCTTATATACATTCTTACCCTCTATACTACTACTATTATTATCAATCAAATTTCTATCTCTTTATAATAATATAAGTCAACTTGACTCCAATTAGTATAAGCAGATAATCCAGCAGTACTAGGAACAGCTTGCAACAATACAGAAATAAATCAAAATACTGTCAGAAGCAGCAGAGAGAGTAGAAGCAGGAGCAGTAGCAGTGGAAATCCCTAAACCCAACACTAGATCAAATGTAAAAGTATCTAAGCCACAAATATTCAATAGGGAGATGAGTAAGGTATTAGGTTTCTTAACAGCATGCAGACTTTATATCAGGATGAGAATGAGAAAGGCAGTAGTAGAGAAGCAAATCCAGTGGGTATTATCATATGTACAGGGAGAATCAGTGGATATTTGGAAGAAAAACATTTTAGAGAATTTGGAGACAAGAGCATTGAAATATGTAACAATAGGGAATTTTTGATAAACTTGAAAAAGAAATTCAGTAGAGGAAATAATGAGATAATGAAAATGGTGGAATTGATAAAAGTAGAGTAAAGAAGTAAAATAATAGAGGAGTTTGTACAAGAGTTTAGAAGAACAGCAAGAGAAAGTGAATATAAAGAAAGACTGTTGATGAAAGAATTCAAGTGAGGAATGAACAGAGTTATTAGAAGGAAGCTCATGAAGGTAGAAAGGTCTCCAAGAAGCATTGAGCAATAGTATAAATAAGCAACAAATATATAGGCATTGAAGAGAGAGTAGAAGAAAAGAAGAAAAGTTGAGGAGAAGAAGAGAGATAGGAACTCAAGCTCCAAGGCTGAATGTACTAGAAAATGTCGGACAGGCATAACAGTAACAAATACCACAGCCTTAAGTTTGGCTAAAGAGGCAAGAGATCTAGCAGTGGGCACTGACAAAACCTGCTCCAATAGAAGAAGTAGAGAGAACAAATATAGCCATAGTATATTTGTAATAGCAGACAGTGCTTGCACCTAGACAAAATTCATATGCTATGGACATAGATTAAGAAAGGAGCTGTTATAACTGCAGAGAGTTTAGTTATATTGTAAGAAACTGTAGAAATTGGGAAATTGTAGAATGAGGAAGAAGACTTGATGTTAGGAGTACAGTATAAAGTACATATATAGTACCAGCCAGATTTCAAAGCTAAGCTTGACATTGTGAACTTTTAGTGTAACTGGTTCAGTGGCTGGTCTGTTCCTAACACTTGAGTATAGAAACAATGTGAATGATAATTTAAATGGGAAAGAAATTCTAGTAGTTCTTGACCAGGCTCTAGTAATAATAGATTTGCAATGCTCAGTAGAGTAGAATTGATACACAAGAAGGAGTAATAGTAGAAGCATTGTTGGATAGTAGAACAATGGAGTTGGTTATGAGTTCAGAGTTTGCCAAAAAAAAACAGGAATTTAAGCTGAAGAAAATAGAAAGATTAATATATGTGGATGGTTTCTTTGAAAAGAAGAAGCTTATTGAGCATGTGGTGGAGATAAATATTTATTACTAAGGCTATAGGAAGAGAATAGAGATAGATGTGATTGGAGGTTAAAAGTGAAGTGTGATTTTGGGAATACCATGACTTGCTTAGGACAGGAGAGGTGAAAATAATAAGATGTCTAGAAGAGTGTGAAAAGCAGTAAAGACTAAAGTAGGAAAAATCAGAGTGGCAAAAACAAAAGAATAAGAAAAAGAAAGAGAAAGAAAGAAACAATAAGAGAGAGAACAGAAGAAAGAAGAAAAGAAGAAAAGAAAACTAAAAAAGGAGAGAACAATAGAAGTAAAGAAGGTGGCAGAAGAATAGTCAATTTGGGATAAAGAGAAAGAGACAATGAAATCTGAAGAAGAGGCCAAGAAATTGGTTTCTCAAAGGTATTACAAGTAAATCTATGTCTTTGAAAAGAAAGCAAGTAAGAGGATGCTAACAAAGAAGTTGTGGTATCATGCAATAGAGGTAAAGGAAGGGTTTGTGCTGAGGAAGGGGAAGGGAAAGATATAGATATATCTGTTGTCAAGTGAAGAGAGGGGAGAGATGTGTGAGTTCATTGAAGAACAATTGAGGAAATGGTATATCAGACCCTTAAAATTACCTCAAATGGCACCTGTATTTTTTGTAGGTAAAAAGGACAGTAAAAAAGAATGATTCAGAACTATAGATATTTAAATGAGTGGACTATTAGAATAACTACCCTTTACCTTTAATTTTGGATATTATAGAGAATATTGGTACTAAGAAGTATTCATAAAGTTGGACTTGAGATGGAGCTATAATAATGTACTCTTTGAACTAACTAATTCTCTAACAATATTTCAAATAATGATGAATGAGATCTTACAGAACTTGATCAACACTGAGGAAGTAGCAAGCTTCATTGACAATGTAATTGTAGGAACAGAGGAAGAGGAAGAACATGATGAAGTAGTAGAGAAAGTAGTGAAGTGGTTGGTAAAAAATTATTTGTATATAAAATGGAAGAAAAGAAGATGAAGCAAGTATTGAAATGGTCAACTCTGAAAGGAGTTAAAAATGTATAGAAATTCTTGGGATTAGCCAATTACTATTGGTGGTTCATTAATAATTTTGCAGTGATAACCAGAGCATTACATGATTTGGTAAAGAAATACCAAAAGTGAAATTGGACAGAGAAGTAGGAGAAAGTGTTTAAGGAGTTGAAGAAGAATTTCACAAAAGAACTGGTGTTGGCAACACCAGACTTAGATAAAAAAAATGAGGATGGAAGTTGATGTATTGGATTATGCAATAGGAAGAGTCTTATCTATGGAATGTAAGGATGGATGGTAGAGACCTGTAGCTTTCCTCTCAAAATCTCTAAATGAGACAGAGAAACTATGAGATTCATGATAAGGGGATACTAGTAGTGATAAAAGAATTAGAAAACTGGAGACATCTGTTAGAGAGTACCAAGTTCAAGTTTGAGGTCTGGACAGACCATAAGAACTTAGAATATTTCATAAAAGTATAAAAATTAAACAGAAGACAAGCCTATTAAACACTCTTTCTATTAAGATTTGACTTTACCTTAAAACATGTACCAAAAAAAAAGATGGAAAAGGCAAATAAACTTAGTAGAAAACTAGACTGGAAAGTAGGAGTAGAAAAGGACAATGGAAATCAGATACTAATTAAAGAACAATGGATTTATAGTTTAGCTGAAGTAGTAATAGAAGGATCTAAGGTAGAAATATTAGAAAAAATAAAATAGCTAGAAGTAAAGATGAAGAGATAGTTAGAGTAGTAGAGGAGATAAAAAGGGTAGGAGTAAAAGTATTATAAGGGGATGAATAGCAGATAGAAGGAAATTTGGTGTTAAAAGAAGGAAAATTTTATATACCAAAAGATAAGAAGTTAAGGATAGAAATAATCTGCTTGCATCATGATGTATTAATAGCAGAACATAGAAAAAGATAGAAGATGACAGAGATGTGGATGGTTGTAATATATATTAAAGAATGAAGAATAGAATAGAGAAACCAGTGGAAAAGCTGAAGTTGAGTAAGGTACCAGAAAAACTGGGAACATATTTGATGGTTGACTTTATCACTAAGTTGCCATTAGTAGCAGGAAAAGATATGATCTTGGTAATATGTAATAGATTGTCCAAAATAATGCATTTTATAGCAACAACAGAGGGAAAATTAGTAGAAGAACTAGTGAGGCTATTTAGAGATAATATATAGAAGTTACATGGATTACCAGAGAGTGTAATCTTAGATAGGGGACCACAACTTGCAGTGGAGTTGACAAAAGAGCTAAATAGAATGTTAGGAATTGAAATGGAGCTGTTGATATTATTCCATTCACAAACAGATAGTTAAACAGAAAGAATAAACCAGAAACTAGAACAATATCTACAGTTCTTTGTTGATCATAGACAGAAGAATTGGCCAGAGTGGTTAACATCAGCAGAGTTTGCAGTTAACAACAATGCATACTCAGCAACTAAGGTATTTTCATTTATAGCAAGCTATGGTATGTTATGGAACGCTTTGACACTAACATTTTTCTTTCTTTTTATCTATTTTTCTTGATTTTATATTTCTTTTCTTTTAAATTTCTTTTCTTTTTAGTGACGATGAAGAGGCACATGACATCACAGTCACATGACATGTCACATGGTGTGACGTCACAAGCCTAGAACATGATGGAAGGGTCTAGAAGATGATATCAGGGTATATAGAATACACATGGTGGCCTTGAGTAGAATATGAGGCAGGAATGAGGACGAAGCATGGACATTAGGGTAGGGTTAAATATTGGTAGCACGGACCAAGCATGTTTTGTATATATAGAACTCTAATTTAGCAGAGACTTCTTGTTGAGTTCTCTTGTGAAATCCCCACTAGATATCTACCCTAAGAGATTTACTCGTTGTGTGATCGTTGGACTTTGTGTCTAGTGGTTGCCACAACATGGTAGAGAATTGAGGATGGGAGCTGATATTAGAAAAAAAGAAAATGTAGAAAATGTAATGGAATTTGTAGAAAGAATAAGGAAAGTACAAGAAGAAGTAGGGGTGGTGTTGAGAAAAGTTCAGGAATAAATGAAGCAACAGACAGATAGTGGGAGAATGGAAGTGGGAGCATGGAAGAATAATAATAAGGTAATGTTGAGTATAAAAGATCTAATATTCAAGAAGTGACTGGTGAGAAAATTAGTGGACCAATATATTAGTCTATATATCATTGATGAGATAATTTTTACCAATGCAGTCAAATTATGACTACTAACTTTGATAAGAATTCATCTAGTAGTAAATGTTAGTCAAGTAGTGTGATATAGAGAACAAGTGGAGGAACAAAAGATAAAAGAAGTAAAGCCAGTAGAGATAGATAGAGTTAAAGAATGAGAAGTTGAAAAAATATTTAAGAAAGAGAAGAAGACTTGAAAAATGCAAAGGAAGTACTTATAGAGTTTAAGGGGGGATTAAATGTGGAAGTAAGGAGACAAGAGAAATTAGATATGACAGAAGAAAGAAATTTCAAAAGAGAAGAGTTACCAGGAAAGTACATTGTAAAAATGTTGTATGAATAGAATAATTGTTGTGGCAACTACTAGACACAAAGTCCAATGATAACACAAGTGGTAAAGCTCTCAGTTAAGCAATCAAGTGGGGAAAACACAAGAGAACTCGACAAGGAGTCTCTGCTAAATTAGAGTCCTATATATATGTTTTACATGTGGTCCATGCTAACAATAATTAAACCTGCCCTCATGTCTATGCTTCATCCTCATATCCGCCTCATTTCCTACTCAAGGCCACCATGTTGTATACATATGCCCTGACATCATCTTCTAAATCTTTCCACCATGTTCTAGGCCTATGATGTCACATCATGTGACCTGTCATGTGATTATAGTGTTACATGCCTCTTCATTGTTCAAAATCAAAAACAAAACAAAACAAAATTAATATAAAATTAGAAAAATAAAATAAAATAAAAATTGTTAGTGTTCAAAGTGTTCCATAACAATAATAAGAAGTTTGAGGAGAAGTATTTAAGAAAGTTAGAAAACAGTAGACTTTAATTATTTTCATTTCTTCTTATTTTCTTATTTTTAGGCTTAGAGTCAGAGGTTAATGTAATGTTACAAACTGTCACACAACACAGTCATAAGTTATGGTCACACAATCACATGTCACACAGAAGATTGTGAAAAGTTTCAGAACAATAATATTATACTACATATTCTTTAGGGTAAGCTAGGTTTAGTATAGCATGAACTATTAGCTAAGTATATATAAGGTAGATATCTTGTACTTGGAACTCTATCAAGTTCTCTTATGTTACCCAATATAAGGTTGTTCTTTTACTCTAAATTTTGAGCCTAAGTTCATAAAAACTTGAGTTCTGTCCAAGAATTACTAGGTATTTAAATATCTATAGGGTTAATATAAAAACTGCCTACTTATATGATAATCCAGATGAAAAATTTATATGAAGCAGTGTTAGAATAAAATATGGTGAACTTGTTTCTTTCTTGTTTTTTTTCTCTTATTTAAGTCTTTTTTATTTTCTATTCTATTTTATTCTTTAGTAGAGAAATAGTGTATACCAAGTAGCTAGTAATAGCTAGCTTAGCTAATTCACTTGCATGTTATAGTATGCTTAAACCCTTGGATGATAAAGAGGCATATGACCATAGTCATATGACATATTACATAATATGAATGAGCTAGAAGAATGATGTCAAAATACACATCTATAGCATGTTTACCTTATGGTATACATATAGTGCATTTATAGTTGAAGTATGGACTTTGAAGATTAGGAACATTATATATTAGAGTTAAAAATAAGGAACTTGGTTATTTTATCTTTCTTTTTTATTTTTATTTTTATTTTATTTATTTTGAGACTTAAATAAAGAAGTGTGATGTGATGTTACATATCATACAATCACATGACACAGAAAAGGTGATAAAAGATAAAATAGATAATATCATATAGTATAACAACAATATATTGGTCTTATAGAAAGCACATGGACTTTGGAATAGGTTAGTTGTAGTGTATACAAAGATTATGATCTGTAGTATAACTAGCCATAGTTTTGATATAGTGACTTAAGTAGTCCTTTTTTCAGAATAGAAGATTTTATATTCAATCAAAACAGTATTAGAAACAATCACAAATGATAGTGCTTTTAAGTTTGTAGTCTCAACTCAAATATAATTACCCAAAGTCATATTGACAAAGTTAGACTCAAATAGAATAAAGTAGATAGAAGTATTAGAGTCTAAGAACTATTCATCTTCATAAAAGCTAGCATAAAGTACTTTCTTATCCTTATACAAGAAACATAGTACCTTTTCACTTCACATTTAAAGAGATTCACAGTAATAAGTAAGTCAGACAAAACAAATCTACTTTGACTTAAAGCCATACATATATAATGAACTCTAATAAATATTATAAAGTTTTTTATTGTAGCCACTATATTAGTGTAGGATCAGATAGACTAAGTTAAGAAATTTAGAAAATCATTAATATATAAGAAAAAAGATATATATAGTTGGTTACCAAGAGTTTAATTATCTAATTTATACTTATTATTGCTCTCTAGAGAAACTGTATAATTGTTATTATTTACTCACTTTTTATAGAAGAGAGATTCTTAGTAGACAGTTCTATGATTTTAGAGATTGAGACCTTAACAGATAGACCAGAAAACTTCTTTTCCAAGCACTTGTAGAATTTTAATACTTGCACTTTTGCTTATACATGAGATCCTTGAGTAGAACTGCTCTAAGAAATACACACTATAGAAAATTGATTCACAAGTTGAGAGACTACAACTAAAGACTTAATAAGGAGAGAGTAAATTAGTAGAGATATAGTAGCCATACTTACAAAGGCAATAGTGTTATTTGTCTAATAGACACTGCTATCATTATTGTTCTAATCTTTTGTTTTGTTTACTTGATGAGCATTGCTACTCTTTTTACCTCAGTTATTCTTTTTTTCTCTAAAAATAAAAAAACTCTCATTTCACAACTGCTATTACTGTTACTCTTATAAGTACTACTACTAAGAGTTTTTTTTCTACTGAGATAGTTTATCGTTATATAGAATATTGGAGTGGTGGGTAGCATTGGTGGTGTTAGTTCACTTAGAGAATAGCAGAATGTATAACATTCCAAATAAGTTCTCAGGACAGAAGAAATATTACAATTGTTTCTATCAAGTCTTGTATATAGAAGATTAAACTTAGCAATTTAAAGAGCTGGGTCTTAATCATTAAAGATTTGGAATGTAATTATTTTCTGATAATCAGTTAAGACTAATATTAGACTAAAATCTCTATAAGAGTTCATAAGTAAGTTCAAAAAACTTTAATATTAGGCTGGTTATATATTAACAGATTATCTGGTAAGATAGAATTAAGAATAGCCAAGACTTAGAAGCTCAGAAATTTTCTCTTAGCTACTTTATCTACATCAGTGGTTTAAGGGAATATCAAAGAATTTTCCAAAAAGGATAGTTAACAAAACTAGTAAGCTTAAGAAGAGTAGTGATAAAGTTGGCTATTGCTATCAATAAAGATAATCAATATAAGTTAGGGAGCAAATATAGCTAGCTAAAGCAAAAATGTTCAATTCAACTAGTAATAAGCTATTAATATATGTAAAGTACAAAGAGATCTTGTAAGTATAAAACAATCTAAAATCAGCTCAATCCATAATAAACTTAGAAGTAATAAGATGTTAGTTTATTATTAAAGTTAGTTAAGCCCTTTTCATTGATAAAAAACTGTTATGATGTGCTTGAACTCTTATATTTTATTTTTATTTTATTTTATTTCTCTTTTTTTATTTTGTTTATTTATTTCTTGAATGATAAAGAGATATGTAACCATAGTTATATAACATATCACATAACATTATATCATAAGCTTAAAATATAGGAGAAAAGCTAAAAGAATAACATCAAAATGCATGTTTATGGTATATTTACCTTATAGTATACACATGATAGATTCATAAACAATGCATAGACTTCAGAGTAGGATTATTTATCATTAGAGCCAGTAAGTCAGTTAGTCAGTTGACCAGTAGTAGGTAAGTCACTAAGTAAGTAGTCACTAAGTCAACCAGACCATATATTTATAATATAAATAGAGTAACAATATATTAAGAACTTCTTATCAAGTTTTTTTATGATCTCTACAAGACTTTTGCTTTATAAAACTACTTAGTGTATTATTGACTATCTTGTCAAAATTGTAAACAATAGACTTAACTTTATTTTATTTTCATTCTTTTAGACTTAGATACTTAGATAAAGAAGTGTGACATCATAACTTCTTTCTCTCATCACTATCTTGTATAGTAGTGCCTAAAAGAGAATTAGCAAATATAATTGCTTCTGTTTACATATTTACCACTGTCAATTATATAGATTCCAATACTATTTCTGAGAATCTCAACATAGAAGCTCCCAGAGAAAGGTCCACTATATCAAGCTTTAACAGTTCTAGAGCATCTTTCACCCATTCTGCAACATTATCTGTTCTATACTATACTAAGATGGAATAACAAAGTAATGATCCTACTTGAGCTAAACAGATAGACTTATCCTTGGACTTTCAACTGTCCTATACCAATTCAAACAAAGGGGATAAGTCTACTCTCAATCAGGCTACACCTCCAATCCTACATGTGTTCCAAACATGGAAGGTGCAAGTAACTGTGGCATTAACTCATGCCCCTCTTAAGATATCAAAATATCAACTATCCAATACAAACATAATCAACCTGGCATGCATAGCTTATGAGAAGGTTAGGCTCAATCAATTTTCCTTTCCAGATCCAATAAATTTGTTGTGATTGATAATACTAACATTGTGAAATCTCTCTTGAGAATTGCTAACTACATCAAGAACATCAAAGTTTCAGATAACAAAATTGACAACCCACATATCACAGGATTTGGCCAGGCTGCTTGGATTCTAATCTTCTCCATTTATAAAGGAGGTTAGAACAAATTGAAGATGAAAAATCAAAATTTAACTTTTCACCAATACATTGCTTCTTAATTTAACAATAGTAGTATTTCAAACATCCCCAACAAGAAATTGGAAAAAAAGAGTCAAGTCTCCAAACCAGCTGAAATTTCTCTTTTACCAACACTTCCAGTCCCTTCTAGATCTTCTAAGAATGATTTGGCAAAATTGAAATATTATCAAAATAAAGATATAAAGTCTGCTGAAAACAATAATAATAGGAACAAGTGATCATATGCACAAGTGTCATCTGCCAGCATCAAGGAGGTTCTAAAAATTAAGGATTCTTTCCCTGAACTTTCTTTGAAGAAAATTGAGGAAATTCACAAGACAATTAACAAACTGAGGAAAGAGAAATCTCACTTTAACATGACAACCAAAAAGCTCTCTAAAAAATAAGTTATTGTATTTATGGATAATGATAACATTTCAAAGTTTATGTCATCCTCTGGCAAACATATTACTAATATTAACAAAGCACTAAAGAATATTAAGTCTAATGTTCTAGCTGATTTTACCTGAAGTGATCACCAAGGCCTCATCGTTTCAACAAACAAGATTGTTTCCCTATCTGATCTTAGTGTTATTGAAAACTACATTAAAAACATTGATGTCATTACAACCAAGGATATTATGCCTCTTTGTTTATCTCAATCTAAATTATATCTTAAGATTATAGATATTCTATATATTATGAAAACACTAACATACTAATCAATTCTAGCATTGTTGAGTCTATTATCAAGAACACTTATATCTTTAATGATGTTCTTCTTGTATCTAAACCATGAGTTATCAAAATGTCACTGAAATCTGACATGGCAATTATTTGGGTAGATATATAGGACACTCAAAGTGGTATGAAAGCCAAGAGCCTCATCAACAGATGTTTTAATGTTGGAAACTACATTGTGACTGTATGAGGTACAAACATGAACCCAAGAGCTCTCCAATACAAGAACTGTTGGAAATGGAGACATATAACATTTACATGCCAATTCCAAGGCTCTGAATGCATAAAGTGTAATAGACCTCACAAGGTCAGATATCACTGTCACTTTGCTTGGTGTTGCAAAGCAAACTTCAAGACTAATCCTCCTTATCTAAAAACTAAGCAAGGTGAACCATGCCTTCATAGCCTTGAGTGCTTGAATTATAAAAAAGATCATCAAGCCAACTTGAATACCTGCCTATTCTGGAGACATTACTTTAACAAAGAATGGCACTCAAAGAAATATTAGGAACTCCAGGATAACAGAAACAAATCAATTTGCTTAGCTATAGACAATGATAAAATATAAATCTAAAAAGTTTTTCACAGAATATTCAAAAGAACAGAACTCTCATAAACTCTATTTTGGAAACTAACAAAGACTTTGATATTCTTTTCATTCAGGAACCTTCATGGTCATTCATTTATACTATACTGAGCTCATCAAGCAATGAAAGAGACAGAGTTATAGGTGCTCCCAATCATCCAAACTGGCTTATCTTTTCTAGGCCTTCAACTGATGATAACAATCATCTAAGAGTTATTTCCTATATTGTTACGATCGATGCCTCCTCAGGTATGCATAGACATGGGCAAAGGGTATGACGACAACGATCGGCTGCGCCGAAGTAGTCTCAGTCAGCGCCTCATGTGGTAGGCATAACATCCTAGCT
>Ga0157363_1004089_pt1 | contig 13364 bp, 2 predicted proteins | sample AttsexASBM1_FD_111477 | JGI IMG/M metagenome (GOLD analysis project Ga0157363, IMG submission 111477) | Fungus gardens microbial communities from leaf cutter ant in Ribeirão Preto, State of São Paulo, Brazil - Atta sexdens ASBM1 | ecosystem: Host-associated > Fungi > Mycelium > Unclassified ...
CACGGGACTGTATTCCAAAATATTTTCTTACGGACGCTTGCTGACGCGGTAATAATTTTATGTAAACACGTGTCGAAACGGGAATGACCACGCGACTTATGAGGTCATGTTTGACTTCGTAAAACGTTTTATCCTCTCGGTACTTCAGACTCGAAAACCTCTTTCAGGACGTGGCGGCGAAATCGTTCGGACTGACAATTTCGCTCCGCTAGTTTTTAAATGTCCACATCGCGTATTTATTAAGTTTCATGATAACAGACCGAGCTGTTGGCAGGCACGCTCTTTGAGTGATAATTAAGTTCGCCGATAAACAATATTGATCCACATCTGACAAGCATAATTAATAACTGACCTTCTCCGGCACGATGATCCCTGGTAAGCGGTCACGATCTTCGCTAAAATCCACGTACAGGGTTCCGTCGCGGGGTGAATCTACGGAGCGCGTGATTTTACATCGTGACGTAAACGTGCGAGCAACTCGTTCGCGCTCCGGAATCGGGAATTAATTCGAGTGGAGATTAATTCAAGCCGCGAGAATATCCGCTACGGGATAATTGACACGGTGAAAAAAAGCCCGGGAGGGAGAGAGGTCTTCAAGGATGTCCACTCTTCCAGGTGAAGGTGCTTGCAAGAAGCAAGAACGCTCTACGACTTTGACGTTCCGGATTCGTTCCGGTTCGCCGAATTTCTTCACATTACTTCGATCAGTTGTGCTTTCGTGTCACTCCGTTCCCTTTCGTGCCAAGAGAATGAAATATAAATAAATGATATATTAAAGAGATTGCGAATCTAGACGAGACACGTTCGATAATAGAAAAGCGCTGATTAACATTCGCTGCTAATTAACATTTACTTTAAATTATGCTTTAAAGTATATAAAAAAAAAAATACATCGTTACGCACATCGTTACAAGTTTGTGTGTTTGATTTGACGCGCAATGATTTATGCAGCTAGTTTCTTCGTCGAGTCGAGAAATCATAAAAAGTCTTGCACGATGTTTTAATTATTCGGCACTCATTTTGTAACGTTAACCTGTGTAGATCACCGCTGAGCTGTAAATAACGAGATGACTGTAGTTTGTAGGTTTTGCAAAGCAGAATAAATTGCAATGTGCGTACGGTAATTTGCTATAAGCAATGCCTCATGGACACTGATTTTCCAACGGTACTCTAATTTTCTCAACCCTGCGTTAATTGCGACTCTGCGAAAATAGTTGCACGCTAAAAATATGAATATGTAATCGGATCGGCGATTGCTGCCGAGAGCAAAGTCCGGCTGCGGCCGCGCGCGCTGCAGCATGCACTTTCGTTCCCTCCGACAAGAATCGAGTATCACTCCGATACATCGTTGCATACGTTGAAATTAGCAACGCCTGGATGCGTTTCACCGGCAAAGTTGCTAGATTATTCAAGCCGTTCCACACTTTGCAATATCTCAAATTACTCCGCACGCCTATCTATTACTTATCTGAACAGGTATACCTGTCAATAACTACATTGTATAACGCAGATCGAGTAACGGAGTAATTAAATGCTAAGATATCGTATGTGTTCATCGTTATTAGGGATTTAAAAATGTTTCTGAATACAAAGTAAAGGATTTTAAGAGATGAGCTTTCTCTCCGTGTAGCAATACAATATACGTCCGTAACTAATAATATTCATAGAAATTAATAACTCGAAGATAAAGATCTCTAAATTAATTCAACAATGCTCGCATCTCCCGTTTCTAATTCAGAATTTTTATTTCAAGCTAAACAGTTGAAATTCTCTGTCACGGTGCTGGTTCAGTAATCAAGCTTCGCGGTGAATTTATGCCGGGAAGATTCCCCGCAAATTACACCAAGTATAAGCTTGCACCACTGATGGATACCTTTTCAGGCAAGCGGCCTGTGTAATACGCCGCGAGGAATCTTAAATTCGCACAGTGTTAGCGTTCACGGCGGCTCCAGCCTCCTTGGTTGCGAATTAGCAACGGTTCGCTGCCGGGTAGACCTACCGTGCGCTTCAGGTCGCTTCACACTTTCCGCGATTAATCCGTCGGGACCGTTCGTGCCGCCTACTTAACGGCCGGTACGCTCGTTCAAGTAGCGATCTCAGCGTTCCTCGGCGACCTCTTCATGTATCGTGAAACGCCATGGGTCAGCGATGTCAAGTCGTGGCTCGGCAGCCTCGACTTTGCCAACCGACAAAGTCTCTCCCTCAAGCCCCTCTTTTAATCTCCCTCCCCCCCCTCCCCCTTCGAATTCTTCCTCCTTCCTCTCGTTCACTTCGCGCTAAACGTCTCGATGCCTCACGAAGGTATCATCCGAGAACTTACATATTTCGCAAGGTTGCATGGCTGCTTGCCGTGGAAGAGATATTTTTTTTTAGAAATTCTTGGCAGCCAGCAATGAGGTATGGGCATAATTTATGCTTTATATAAACGCTTATAAATAGAAATTAAATAATATTTACAAGTTGATTATGTAAAATGCCGCAATGAAATTGCGATAACTCATCATGACTGGTACATACAGAAATAGATCTGTAATATTTAACGAGGTATTTCTTTCAGTAGTTTTTCTTTCCAAAGTGATTGCTCGAGATGTCAAAAATCGTCGCAACACCAAGTCGACCGGCTCTTCGTGACGGCCTTAAGATAAGCAGTAACAGTTGGTAAGAGAAATTGACCATCAAAGAGAGAAACCCATCCCGGGAGTTCTTCGTGTCTTTCTTTTTCCTCAGATGAATGTCGCGTGACCACCATTTCGCTGTAACTCTCGATACACTCGCCACTTGGCAAATTTCGAAAGATTGACGGATTAACTTATCCGAATCTAATAATCAAGATTACTTCAGATGAATTAAATAAATTCAACTCGCTGCTGTACCTATCAATCATGAGAGAAAGCTTGAGCAAGTAAAACTTAAATATACGTATAATTATTGATAATTATTAAATAACTTGAATAATCTATATGTATAATTATAAATTAAACTTGAATAGTTATAAAAAATTTATTTAACTACGAAGAACATATTTATGTTAACACATAACGTCTTTTTTTTGAGATTATTATTTTTAAAATTTTAAATTTTTAAAAATTTTATTTCTATACTATGAGAAAGCTATACTATGAGACCAGTATTATAATTATATTTGTTTTCATTTGAATTTGTAAACATAAAATGATCAAACTACGCGCTTCAATAATTTCTTTCTCGCGGCAATATTCTTTTTTCTTTCTCTCGATCATTCTCTAACGATCGTTAAACTTCGATAAACAAATATTGCTCTCACGGAATAAAGATGAAACGTATCGATACTGTGAAAGAAGAAATATCGAATATTATTATTTTCTCATAACTTCATTTTTATTTTTACAAATGTTTGCTTGATGAAAACGGCAGATCGCATTACGTAAGTATCTCTTTGTCAAATGCATTGTGCGCGTGAAACTGTAAAACCTGTTCTACAATAGGGTCGCAAATTGCAAATTGTGAGCCGGAAGAAATTGGCCAAGCACATTGAATATGAAAAAAGTAATCGATTATGACTGGTTAATTTCTTACGGCTTACGACTTGCGACTTTATTATAGAACATGGCGATTACAACAGTCCGATAGCGATCGCAGCATTCGTCTAGGCGAGGATCCGTGAGATATCGAGGCCGGTGTGTCTTCAAAAAACACGCTCAAATCAAACACTGGAATCGGCTCTCAGAGAACAACGCGCAATATTCTCTGACGCCCGCCGTCGCGCCGCACCGGCGCTCGATTTCTGGATCAATCTCGTTTCTTGCGCTCGCTGCTGAGAATACGTGATCGATTTCGAAGTAAAGACTACGACGGACTGACTTCGCGATTTACTCGGTCTGACGTTACTCGCCGGAACACACTACTTAAGCTGATTTATCTATTAAACATTGCACAGTAGTGCGATTGAGTCATAGGTCTCTCAAAGATATAAAGAAAGGTTGCTTTAAAAAAAAAACTACAATATGATCTCTGTAATAATAATATTTTTATCATTATAAAGCACACTAGGAAAAAGTTAGTGCCTTTAGCAAAATTGTTTAATTAAAGCATTTTTTAACAGCAGTCAATATTTTATTTATAAAATAAAAAATTACTTCTGCAAAATACATTTTTCTGCTTTGTAAATAACAAATAGTAAATAATAAATAGTTTAACATAATATTATAGTTCTGTTCAATATATTATAAATTTTTATTATTATATAAAACAGTTTTGGTGCATAAAATAAAACGTTGGCTACATTTAATAGAAAAAGCAGTATTGTAATTGTTATAAAATTCTTTATAACAATTACATATGATTTATACAGTTAGATATATACTGAGAAAAAAATTCAAATATTCGCAAACAAAATGTTGCATGTAATATTTTCTTCAATATTTCAATATTGATTAAAAAAATTCACTGTGATGATAAAATATATATTTCTGTGAAATATATCTCATTAATTGTAAGAGAATAAAATAGATGGTTTATTTGTTAAGGATAACATTTTATTTCGTTGTATTTAAATAAGAATTTATTTCAGTGAAATAAACATTATTTCTCATACAAATAAATTTTTAAATATCTTTTTCCAGTGTAGTGTCAAATTAAGGGTGATATTAACCACATCAAAGAATTTTACAAAAGTTGCAAAGTTGTTTTTTGTGCTGAACGCAGTCATTTCTCTTAATATAATCTGTTTCCTCCTCCGATCTGATTCATCACAGAATCCACAAACGAATTTGTTCGCGATCAATCAAAGGAGACTCGGGCTTCCGGTGTTCTTTAAAGCGATCGACCGCGATTCCGCGGATTATTTTCCACTGTAAAAAAATATTGGCAGTGAAAGGATTAATCGATATGCCGTACAAACGAGTCCGGCGAGGCTATCGCGCACGTATTTTTTTTCACGCGCGCTTCCGGTGCGATCGATCCACTGGAATAATTCCCATCGTGGCGCAAATTACTTTGCTGCGAGAAGTGCGAATTCCTGAGCTCCTCTCGCCGGCGCGGCGACGAAGTCGCGCGCGTTTCTAGATATAGTTTTCAGATAGAATCCACAACCGCGCATGCTGCGGTAGCGACGGCGATATACACGCGTGAGAATTAGGGCGCTAAAGAGAGAAGAAGCGACAGCGTTTATCAATGCCCGTTAGAATAAGTAAATGAGACGCGCGAGCCCCGAGCGCGTATATCGCGTGAGTATAACTCATCGGGTTCAACCTCTGGTCTGTCTGATCGCGCGAAGGCGTAACACATACTTATTAATACACGCAATGTAAATAAATCATTAAAAGAGAAAACACATTCCTCCACTTGAAAATATTTCATTCGATTAAGATGTATAAATGATTTTATACGGTATATATATATATAAATATATATCCCTATTGTGAATATAAAAGTTAAAGTGAGTGTAAAACTCGAGACTTAAAAACATACGCAAAGAAATATTGCAGCTCGATAATTGAGAAGTCAAGCAAAGAAGATTGATACGAGTGAGATGCAAATAGATAGAGAGAATACAAAAGAAAATCTCACAATGAAATATTCTTGATTTTACATAGATTATTATTTAGAGAAATTATACAAGAAACCGAACAAATTTTTTAAAAAAGTAAAAAAGTAAGCTTTACAAAATTTACAAGAATAACAATTTGAAGGAAGAAAATGACGTTTTGCTAAAAAAAATTAATTTTATATTATTTTTATTCAATCTGCTTTTATGCCTGATCTTTATTTTACTTGTTTTTTTTTTGTATTCCAATCCAATATTTTACTTTTATATTTTAATTTACTAATTTATAACTTATATTAAATTAAAGAGAGTGGCTAAAGCAAGTTAAAACGTTTTCCGCTACTAATATTTAGAATATTTAATAAATAATCAATTAATTTTTTTACCTTAAGTTTTATATGATATTTCTCTCTTTTTTTTTTATTTTAATAAAACAAGCACAATTTATTATTAAATTAAAATTCAATAGTTACTATAAATAAATGTAAATAATAAAACAAGAATTCTCCGATTCTATTCAGACTCAGGCTCAGCCAGCGCAATCGTATTGCTTCTCCAACATAACGAACTTCTTGTAAGAGCGGCCGCGACAAGCGACATCGCGAATCGAACGTTCGAAAGCGAGGAAGATGCTATGGGAAACCCTGACAAAGAGAGACTCTCTGGCTTCAAACACGCGACTCACGTGTGCATGATCCTTCGATCGCAGGCAAAGAATCGAGTGTGCGAAGATCTGTACGTGAGAATCGGAACGCCGGGCGCTGATCGGGACGCGCTGGGCTGAACCAGCTGAAGACGCGAACTCCATCTCGTTCGAGATACATGTATCAAAGGACACCGTCGAGAACGTTTGCGAAACATTCCTACAGTCTCGATTTCGCGAGAGGTCGACTTCGAAGCGTCTTCGAGGATTGGTCGAAGAAACGGCCCAGAAGAGGGTGTGAACAAACTTGTGTGGCGGGTCGATATTGCGCCACGTTTATTTTAGAAATACAGTTAGAGATAACGAGAATCTCGGAGACGAACAAGTATCCGGAACAGGATTAAAGACTGTTAGATGAGGGACATCCTTCGTTTTGCAGACGCGTGCGACTTGCTTACGGTGGGAAAAATGCACGCGCAAAGTCTGTCCTCGACTAAGTCTGTCTGATGTCTATTAGATAGATTAGTGGACCGGTATTCAAAGGAAGATTATTACTATGATATTTTGTTTCTTGTGATCAGGATGTACTATATCCGCGCTGGATACAGTTAAATACGATAGCGAATCGATATGCAAAATTAATAAATTTATAGAAAATAACGTTACTTTTGCGGTCCTTTGCCGATCCTTTTTGACCGATATTCATAGTCCATTTTTATATTTGAAATTATGTTAAGATGTCATAAACAAATCACAGATCGTATTAATATCTTAAAATATTAATTAAGACAATCTTGAAAATGAAAATGGATTATAAACGTCAGCTTTTCTCTTCTCGTTTCTTGTATTGACACATCAATTTTAAATCAGAGTAAAGCAGTTTTTAGACAATCAATATTACTGTACAATATTATCGATTGTCTGGATTTAGATTATAATGAGCTAGATTGTTTATTTTTTGAATTATTTAAAGGCAATATTGATAATAATAATTATAGGCATTAATAATAATAATAGGCATTAATAATATTTTACAAAATAATAATGTTGTGTTATAAAGGTTGCAAAAAAACATAGCTATTCGAATATTTAAGCGGTCTCTATTATAGAGACGCTAAATATTATTGTACAATTCTGTACAATATTATTAATGCCTCTTTCAAAACAAACAGTCTAGAGACTCAATACAGTTTCTAGACAATCAATAATATTGTGCAATATCAAATATTATGCAATAATATTGATCATTTAGAGGCTGCTTAAAGTCTAATGATTTGTCTCGAAACTTGTGCGATTTAATACGAGAACGACCCATATACGTTTGTTACTCGTAATCTCCGCTGCAAGAGAAAAAAAAAATCTAAAACGAGCAATACGTCACGCGAAGCAAATGCGGTGCAGCTGACTGCCACTAATCCTGAAAGTACACCGGTGTTTCCGTGTCCCGGTACCAGGATAGCACGAACGCTCCGGCCGGGGCCGCGATAGCGTCCTAGAGTCGAAAGGCACACACCGACTCTCGTGTGCCACGCTATCACCGTCGGCGTATCAGTGCTTCCTTGGTGCGCAAAGTGCCACGCCTTGTAACGACACGGCACATAATGCAGCGCTTACACGATCGTAATAACGATGCCTGTTGGATATCGGCGGAAGAGAATTAACTGATTATTCGTTCAGGACACGTCGACAGAGTCCATTGGCAAACCTTCGAGTATGTCTACTTATTTATTTCAAATACGTTACCACCGATGCTTTATCTCCGTGATAGATTCGACCACGTTATTCTGCATTTCCTAACATATGTTCTGAGACTCGGTCCAATCACGATTGCCGTTAGAAAGATTTGTAGCAGAAGATTTTTACTTAACAACAATTGCACCCGCACTCTTCTGTGCGATGCAATTCTGCGATGACTCTGTCGATGCGTTTCGTAATTGCTTTTTTATAAAAAGAAGCGTAATTTCTTAGATATAATAAATTAAATTACAATGTTTATTTTGATAAAATATTAACATCTTATAAAAACATTGAATTTTATTTTTCATTATTATAACTCTTTCACACATATACAATTTGCAACTACATAATGTATTTATTACTAAAGTATTTATTAATGTAAGTATATATTTTGTATTAAAAATACATTATATAATAAGATCTTATAATAAAACTTGAATTAAACTCTTTTGAAAATATGAGTCTTACTATACATATATAATTTTGCTCTCCATACTTGATTTTAAAGATTTTATATTACTACTCTATAACTTTTTAAGGTTTGTTCAGGAAACATTAGGGAAATATCACATGGAAAATGCCGCATTTCGATATTCCCAGAAGAGGCATTTTCCGTGTAGTGTTTTTCTGACGTTTCCCGAGGCTGTTCAAGATCTGAGCAATTAAATCTAAAAGAGATGCGGTATTTCATTCCTTCGTTCCGACAACTTAATAAGTATTATTAGTGTGAAATGTGTGCACGCGCGTAAACCAACGGAACAAGCATGCGGACGGCCGGCGAGCAACGCTCAAATCTCTATTGGGGCTCAGACAACAATTTAGTAACCGCGGACAAAGGCCAGAGACTGCGAATGGCGCACCGATTATTGATTCAACGTCGGCGCGGTCCGTTTTGTTGAGAACAATGCGTAAAGTCGACGCCGTAAACTATATATCGCTATGTATACTCCTAAAATCGTAATCGAACGTTTGCACTATTTCTATAAGACAATACCGAACGCCGGCACTCTCTGCTTACACAGGTATACGCTATTGATGTCGTGCTCGGGTGCGAACATGGCCGCGTATGCACGCGACGATACCGCGAAGTCGCGCCACGTGCATAATAGGGACTTTTTGCAATACAAAAATAGTGTATCCAGATATGGTAAACACTAAAGTCACGTTATTTAATGAAAAGTCAAAATTGCACATGCGCAGTTTGCGCAGTGTTCGTAGGACAATACTCTGGCCGTATTGTCTTGGCCTTCAATCATTCTAGAAAAGGCAGATGTCATTAAAATAAAAAGAAGAAAAAGATTAAATAACGTAACTTTAGCGTTTATCGTATCTGAATACATGGTATTGCAATAACTCTTTAATGAGTCGCGATGCACGGTATTTCGTGTTTTGGACTTCTCTGAAATTTGCGAAATCTCTACTCTCTTTATATCTTTTGTATCCTTCAGGAAAATTTTTATATATTTTAACTTCACTATCGTGAGGGCCAACAAATTATAATTCTTCCAACGAGATTGATCAATTTAAATCACGCCACATGAATAAATTGCGAAATCTGCAAAATCTCTATCTCATAGTATATTTTTCTCAGATGTGCATTCAAAGAATTTTATGTATTTGAACTTTGTCGTGTCGTGAAGGTCGCCGACAAATTATAATTTCTTCAACAACGAGATTAATTAATTTAAATTGCATCGTACATAAGTCGCGAGATCTGCAAAGTCTCTATAAATTCTACTTTTAGAAAAGATGTATTTGAAAATTTACATATGAATATCATTAAGTACCAAGATTTGCTTCAATTAAATGTAGGATTCTTTTTCTTATCTGTGTTATCTATTTATCGGTTCATTTTATTATACTTCAGGATATTTTTTATACATATTTTAACTTTACTATCGTAAAGGCCATCGACAAATTATAATTCTTCCAAGATTAATCAAATTTAAATCACGCTGCATGCATAAGTCATCTGCGAAATCTCTACAAAGTCTATTTCTCGGGTGCCTTAAAAAATTTTTATATATTTGAACTTCACATCATAAAAATCGTCAACAAATTATAATTTCTCCAACAATGAGATTAATCAATTTAAGTCGCCTTAAATTAACATCGTAAAATAACGCCGCATACCAGCGTGCGGGAATCGTGGTGCGAAAACAATTTGTTTTGCCACTTACCGAGAAACGCCGCTCTTAAGCAGCTCGAAAGCAAACGTGCAAAAATGTTCGACATAAATTAATTATTTATTGCTGTTATCGTGAATCATGAGTGCGTTTGACATTTTCTAATGACTCGATCGAGGTAATCACGATTGGTTGAGACTCGAACGAATACTTTGTGTAAGTCGTTTGGCGTGTCATGCCGCTTTATAATGGGTCGGTAATGCGTAAATGTAAAACGTACCTACCGTCAACGTCGTAAACTGCGCGCAATCACGCGCTCTCTACTTTGCTGCATTGAGGAATGCCAATTCTCTGAAACGCACGTCGTTCGATTTTCCAACTTTTATCTATTACCACATCCCGACTGTATTTATTTGTTGCCGAAGGTACCTATTGCAGGCATGCCGAGGGACGTAATAATAATAACCGCACGGTGCGGCGCGAAGAAATAAATCTAAGAAACACACCCTGTATGAGTCAAATTCAGTGAAGATATCTTACAGCGAATATGGCGCGCATTCTTCAACGCACGTAAAAATCTTTTAATAGCAAAATTAAACTTTACCATATCTTATCTATCATCTATATTAATTCCTCAGCTTCTATCGTTTTTTGCGTACACGGCGTTCATTATATTATCTTTTTAATAGCTAAATATAACCAGCTATTTGTCCTCCAAACATACATATTTGAAATATAACAGTAATCAATAATGCTACCAACAGCCGTTAATACATTTTATATAGAATCTTCATCAATGAACTCAAAACGATTAAAAAAAAAAGACTGAATAAGCATTTTTGAGCTATTTGTATGTTTTTGTAATACTGTTAAGTTAAAATTTGTTTCAGAAAAATTAAAAAAGTGCCTTGAGAATTCTAAAAGTATTTTAATTCAATCGATCGTGATAATAAAATTCATAACGTATAATTTTTAGGAAAATGCAAAATATTGTCTTTTCTTCTTGTTTTCAAATTTCTATTTTCCGCATTTTATCATCATAACTTTTTTTAAATATATAATTTTACACATAGAATTTTATGTAGAGAAATTTAAACTCCCTCAGGAAAAACCAAAATTCTGTTAATTATATCAAAATCCTAAAGTAGATTAACATCATAAAAGCTTTTTCATTGTATCCATTCGATATAATAAGAAATATAATTTTACGAAAGACACTTTCTGAATATAGAAGCATAATATAAAATACGATATAGACATCAGTTTTATGATAAGTGATCGAAGAAAATAAGAATATAAAATCGAAGCCAGAAAAAAAAACGTTTTCAATAATCAAGTCTCATGCAAGAATAATCTCAATAAATCTGTCGAACATACACTATTTTTTCTACTTTACTTGATAATCTGCAATAATACGTCACGATAACGAATAAAACATAATTTATGTTTAAAAAAAACTAAGCTGATGAGATAAAAAGTATACGAATGATGAGGAAGAAACATTGCAAGGAATACGTTTACTAAAAATATTTAAAAAATAAATGTATGAAGATACAGAGAGGAGTAAATGATTGACGATGTGTTAATCTAAAGAAAATCGTATGAATATGTAATTATAAGCACACCCCATGGATTTCGATTAAAAATCTACAACATACAAGTACAGTACGTTTCGGCCATTAAAGAATAATTGCATACAGATCCTGCAAGCGCGACGGTTTAATATCGACTCGATCATCATATCGTTTTAACCCAGTATTAACCCACATACTGGATCTGAAAGGTATTTTCAAGGTATATCTTACACGTAACATAATTAACAGCTTTCGTTAAGGAAATTATTCCCTGAAAATATCCAAACTACCGTGTTACTCGTGAGATGAAATGTATTTTCACTATTTTGCATCTAAGTACCATAATTAAATAAAGATAAATTACTTTACGTAGATATTTACGTGGCTATTGACGTTCGTTTTCACGTAACAATAGTAACAAAGCGTTCTCGTTGAAACAACTGTGTCGCATATTAACCGCTCGTCATACAGATACTTAAAGTTTACGAAACAGGTATTCTTTTCACGATAAAAATCACTTCCGCTTGACGAAAGAGATATTCCGCTAACAATGCTCATATAAGCTTACGATACGGATATTTTTTGGTTACGAACGTGTTGATTACTGACGATTTCGCATCCAGCAATAATACTATATCATTAATCCGCAATAACGAAACACGAAAGTAAAATCATATCTTGTACATATTTGTTAACCTTCAATCTTTCACGACATTCCTTATTCTTAATGTGAAATTTCACTAAAGAAAGATATTACATAGGACTTTTAATAATAGGAAGAAATTTTTTTTTTCCAAAAAGATCAGTTTCTTATAAAATTGGATTAATGCTATTTTAACTTCGTAATTTTTAAGCTAAAATTTTACCTATTCTTTACACAAGTCTAAAATCAAAATTGTATTAAAATAAAGTGACAATTTAAATCAGTTTCTTTCTTATAAAATTGGATTTAATGCTACTTTAACTTCCTTGTTTTTAACTATTTTTTACACACTACAAGTTTTTATCTATTTTTTACACAAGCCTAAAATCAAAATTTTTATTAAGATAAAATTAGAAAAAATGAGATTGATTAAACATGGTTTATACCCAACATAAGATTAATCGCTTTCATCAAGAGCTTTCACTCGCTTAGATTTAATATTTTTAATTAATGAAAAATCAGTTGCAAACTCGGTGCCAAGCGGTCTGTAGAAACGAAATACGAAGAGCTCGGGGCACGCTGTACACACTGAGGCTAACGACGAGTTCGCGGATAATAATCCTAGGTCGTTATTCCACGACGACGATGAAATACGAAACTTGGGTGGCAGAGATATTCCAAGAAGTATTACTCTCGATAAAGCAACAGGGGAGCAGCAGCCAGGCTCTTCATCCGCGCGATGCGCCGTTCTCTAAAGGGCCGCCATATCCATATCCATTATCGTTACGCTCCGCAATTCTCTCGCCCACATGCGTACCTGATGTGTGTGCGTGGCTTTCTTGTCTCGCGCGTGCATTGCGCCCCTGAAAATTTATAGGGAAAACACGGCGAGATAGATCTCGCATTCATCAGGGCGATGATTTAACGCGCCGCGCCGAGATAAGCTATATAAGCGCATCTCGTGGGTGTCTCGGAATCGTCGTTCCGCTCGTACCGACGTCGTACCTTTTCGAAACCAAAAAAATTAATCCCTCCTTCTCATGCCTCTCACGTTTGAACAATGGCACTTATTTTGTCTGCAATAAAGTCTCTTTAGGAAATTGATTTGATAAAAACA
>Ga0157363_1004090_pt1 | contig 13364 bp, 13 predicted proteins | sample AttsexASBM1_FD_111477 | JGI IMG/M metagenome (GOLD analysis project Ga0157363, IMG submission 111477) | Fungus gardens microbial communities from leaf cutter ant in Ribeirão Preto, State of São Paulo, Brazil - Atta sexdens ASBM1 | ecosystem: Host-associated > Fungi > Mycelium > Unclassified ...
ATGTACAAGCCATGCAACGCTATACCGATATCGGCTTTCAATCGAAGAATAAATAATTAAATCGATGGCACATGCTCCGTAAGAGGTCAAGCACAATACGCGAAGATCGTCCCAGAAACTTTTGCTATGATTCGTCTTTATAATATTGGAATGTATAAGATTATTAAAATATGCGCTATCTTGATAATATATACAGTGTATGAGTTTCGCGCTGTACTAAGAATGTTATTTGAGAGAAAAAAAGAGGATGAATGATGGGAGAGAAAGAGAGAGAAAAAGAGAAACATGCAGAATGTAACAAGTACGAATTTATTGTATGCAAAAAATGAAATAAATTGATATAATATTATAATTAATCTTGTATATATAATATATATATATATATATATATATGAATGCAAAATTAAATTATTAAATGTATACAGATTTGAATTAAAATATATTTTTATTATATTATTACATATAAATGTAATATTACCTTTTTTCATAATACAAGTCATTTTTAATTGAATTGATTTCAATTTTCAAAACTCTGATCGCATTTGCTTTTTGTGAATTATTTTGACTCATTGTTTCAATTACTAGTTTATATTCTTGTTAAACATTTGCATTTGAGAATGTGCTGATACATTTTTATGACTCAACATGTTTAAATAATTTTGTTATCATTATAGATTAATTGCGATCGATATAATAGAAAAATGTAATTAAGAATATTATAAGACTGAAAGCATTATATTATTGCAACAGAAAATACTATCAACACTTTGGGTGATTATAATCTGTAGAAATTGTATCTAACGTTTTATTAATTTTGTTAAATTTCTCTAACATGTATACACTGAGGATGATCTAATAATAAGATCGAAATGTATGTTTTAAGAATTTGAAATACATAAAAATCTAGCTTGTAGTCCCCTCCCCCTTCTTGTTATTTATTGCTTATGTCACCTTTATCTTTAACTATGAGAGATCAAAAATATATTTTACAAAATTAATGGAAATTATACATTCATATTTTTTAGCAGATTTTTTTTTTTAATATACATAAAGATGAGTAAGTAAATAAAATAAAGAAATGTAAGAGAAAGTGCTAATTGAAGAAGATTTAAATTGCATTTTGGCATAAGAAGAGAGAAAAAGATAGAATATCGGGGTGCAACAATAAAATCATAGCTTACCGTACCGAAGAGTAGAATAGGATTAAACAGAAACTTTGTTGTAGTTGTTTGATAATTCTTACTGTTGTTGATATTGTGCTTGTTGTTGATGTTGTCGTTTATCATTGTGGTGTTTTCATTTCTTGTGTTTTCATTTCTAGGTGGTATTTTGTATCATTTCTTTATTGCCACCGCAGAATTTGCGAATCACAGTATTTAAAGCTGTATGTTCAGCCTGTTTCACGTGTGTTACACTTTTTCTTTGTTAATTGACCACCAGAAATTTGAAAATCACTGCCTGGGACCAACTTCAGAAAAAGGATACCACCGAAAAGTACAGACAGACACATAACAAACGATTGCAGTCGTAACACACACAGAGGGTGAGGTATGATCGTGTCTTGGCAAACATTCCTTTTTAAAAATTTATCGGTATTCGTTAAAGAAACCGATAGTTTGTTTCAAAATTAATTCACGCAATACATTTAAGGTTCATCAGGTATTTTAATACGATCTATAATTCGTATTAAAATTCAAGATAATAATCTCATAATTTTATATGCTATCTAATGTAAAAAAAAAACAATATAGTATAGATATCAGAACAGTTCTATTTAGAAATTTGACGCGAATTATAGATCGTCTAAAGTGAGCTTTAGTCAACACCGTTGTGACAAATATCTATAACATTGAAACTGTTAAAATCATGATAAAGTGATTTTCTGGTGCGTCGCTTTTTCTGTCTTATGGACTTTAAAGAGACGCTCAAAACGTCGGACCAAATACTGAGAAAATTCCTAGCGGGAAAACACATGACGGTAACTTTTACGTACTGTTTACACTTAATATTGTCTTGTACGCTGTGTTGTGATAAGAGAAGGGAAGGATGTCGTCGAAGATTTATGAAGGCTCGCGGTGTACCGCCATGGCGATTCTTAATTGGAACGCTTCCCAATTAAATCAGTACTTCATAAATATGCAACAACACTGGACAGTGATGGAGAGTTCTTGTGTAGGGAATACACGTAGCAACAGATAGAGCAAGTTCCTATCACAGGCAGACATAATATACATAAACATCGACTAAAAATACCAGTTTTATAAAAGCGCGGATGTACTTGCACATTTTTTGCAAAACCAATATGGAAAATACTATAATAGTAATAAAATGTTACAGTAGTAATACGAAAATTGTATATCACAATTATCATAATTAATATAATCAGTTTATTACAAAATACGTCTATGAAAATAATAATAAAATTAACAATTGAAGTTGTTATTACTTTTTTTAAGAAAAAAATATCCGATGAATTCTTTATAAAACTGGCAACACTTGATACGTGATTTGTCAAAATTAAAGACAATTTTGAAATATCAGGACAAGAGGAATTTTTACGTGTCGGACGATAAACGAGAATGGAATTGGAGAAATGTACGGGTTCAGGTATACATTTTCTACGACAAGTAAAAAAGAGAAACGGGGTGAGAAACAACAACGATACGCAATGTCGCAATTGTTTTGCTTTCTACCTTCAGACTCACTCACACACAAATCTCTTCCACCAATCAGCGCGCCTACATGAAGTTCGCTAGACGGGAAAAGAGAAATACATACATTTCACACGTGTTAGATGATGAATGAAAAAAAAGAAGACAAAGTGGTGCCACTTTTTCCAACAGATCACGCTACATAGTGGCGTCTCTCGCGCATTTCATATTCCGCGTGATAAAGGACATGTTCTTCCAAAAAAAATATATTCTCATTTTTCGGTCATAAAATTTCGGTCAGCAAAATGATATTGCTAGGAAATATGTAGAACTTTTGTAAAATTTAAAGTAAGAATTCTAGAATATAGAGAAAAAAGATGCTCGCGAGTATGATATTTTTTAAAGTAAAGTTTTGTGAAGATGAATTATGAGGCCAAGTAGTCGACGTAATTTTCAGGCAAAGCACGATAAACAGTTCGTTTCGGCACATTTCTTCGAGAAGCTTCAAGAGATCTTTCCGAAAGGATTTCTCAAAAGCTATGCAAATCCGTGGACATTTCGCTTCACATCGCGACGTCTTTCGCATCGTGCAAACACTCGTCTGTACGTAGTAGATGTTTCCTTAGCACAAAGGATATAGATCGACAGAGAGACATTAGATGGGAACGACTGATTCAATGTAATGATCACTGTCAAAATCATAAACTCTAAACGGCAATTTATCCAATAAAAATTCATATTTGTCAGCATTAAATATGAATTTAAAAATAAATATTAATTTCTATATTTTATTTAAATAAATAGTCGACACTTTCACCGTGTCCAAATGGATGATGAAAAAAAAGGAAGTAACGCTGAATTAGTCGCTCGAAATCAGGACGAGATATACATCGACGAGATGGTACAGAACATTTAAACAGTTACAGTGACAGTGTCGACAACTGTTAAACGTTAGTGAATCAGTGAAACACTTACCGACAATGATGGCCAGTACAATGAGTCCGATTACACCCATAATGATCATCATCTGTTAAAAAAAAAAAATCGCAAAATTATTATTAATATTTCGAATATTATCATAACATTTTTTTAATGAAATTTGACACTCACCTTTAGATTCTGTAACCAGAACTTTCTCTTCAATTTTCCTGCTTGTTGTTCAAATTGTGACGCTCCTTGTTGAAGTGCATCTGTAAAAGCCAATTACGGAGGTGTCATCCGATTTATCTCAGATATGTCTACGTATAACTTCGAGAAAAAAGAATTCTCAAAATAAGAACTATTTTCTAATATTAATAATTGATAGGGGCAACGCGTATAGCGAAAAAAAAATATATATATACATATGTATATACTAAATTTTAATAAATATTTATTTGAGCAACATTAACTATATTTATTAAATGTAAACGTATTTATTTGATACAGGAACCATTAATTTAATCAAACTGTCATTTTTTTATTAAATAAATATTTATTTACTGTAAATAAAAATTTACAGTTAATACTGTTAAAAAAAATACGATTAAGATTTAGTAAATTTTTTTCAGTGTAACTTCATTCGAGAAGGAAAAGAACGCAAAAATATTTAGTGAGAGTATAAAATAATGTAATTTATTAGTGCGAAAATAAGTATATATTTACACAAACAATAAAAGTACGTCCGTATTGCATAAAAGATCGGCGTTTATCAGCCACATAACGTGGCATCGATTCGAGCGTGTCACAGTAATCGATATCAACGTGTAGTCAGACGCGCAGGGTCGGACTACTTTATTGCCACGATACCATGAATGGAAGGTGTAATTTTCCCACGACCGTATTTTCTGTTTAGCGCTTCTATTCAGTATAGCGACACATTGATCATGAATAATAATATAATATTGCGTCGTGATATACATACAATACAATTCGTGACCTAAATCTGTGTTATAATTATATCTTTTTAAAAATTTAGACGATATTCTTTTATGCGGAGATACAGCAACATATATTTTCGCTCTTCCAAGGCATTAATTAATTTCTTAACGTCCAACAAATGATATTTACCATGAATAAGTAAGTACCTGACGTAGAAGCAGAACAATCAAGTGACGTATATAATAATTAACGACTACAACGGTGTTACTGAGCGCGCGCGCGCGAGCAAGTACAATGTGACAATGAAGCAATATGCATAATTATAAAATAAAGTATTATACAATTTGACAAAATAGAATCTATTTTAGGGGATTAAATGTTGACTAAGATTAAATGAAAATTTTCAACTTTTGATCAAAACGAACTTCCCCGTCGATTTTCTTAACGCAAAATTTTCGACTGCGTGAAAAGTGGATCTCACCTGCTCGATCGTCGAGCTCGGAGAGTTTTTGATCGCGCTCGAGGACCTTCTCCACATTTGTCTTCATAATGTCGACGACTTCGTCGACTTGCGCTTGCGTCGCCTGCAGCCGCTTCTGCGAGGCAATTTGCTGGGGCGTTCTGGGGCCACCGACGATGCCGTCGGTGCCGGCGCCTGCACCTGCAGCTGCATCCGGTGCTAAACCACCCTCCGTAGCCCTGCGAACAAAGACGTGATTTCGAGAAGATGACAACTAGCGTTATTACATCCAATGTATCATCACGATACAATCGGGCGTTAAACAAACGCAATCCTTTATGAATATATCACTTCCTGCGGAAATGTTGGTGTAATATCGACAAAATTTAATACCTCAGAAAATAATAAATCAACAAAAAATATAAAATAGAATAGTCAAAGAAAAATATCTGACGAAGCAAAAGATTCTGTTTACATCAATCGGAATTTCGATTATCTCAACTAAAATTCTAATAGACTTATGTTCATTTCTATACCGCAATGCAGATTAATCTTCATTATTCAACTTACTCTTCTTAGAATTAGAAAAAGAAGAGTTAGTTGAACTCAGATTTAAACTACATTGATAGAAACGAGTATTAATCAGAAAATTCTGATTTGTCAATTTTTAACTAGAATTTCAATTAATCTAGTCATTTTTTATGCAGCGAGTCTCGTGTCGATATAAATTTTCGAAAGTTGAATGTTGACAAATAAGGGCCGATAGAGATGATCTTTAGACCATCGGTATAACACATGTCGAAACTGTATATTTATCAAATACGCGTATTTATCATCGATATCGCTTGTATTTTGCGGTTTGTGCATGGCGTGGGATTTATTTATATATTTCCTCGTACGCGCGTGCGTCTCTCCTCGATAGCTTTAAAAAGTGAAATAAACAGGCGGGTGGGTGTCGCTCATCTCGGAACGCGAATTATATGCCGTCGTTTTGCCCTATGGTGCCGGATGCTGCGTGAGATTTTCCCCATATCGAGCCGCGGGTGGAAAGCACCGCGAAAGGGCAAAGTTCATGACACGATTTCGCTATTTGTACCGTTTAGTAGTAAAAACTTTATGCGTATTAACTTGGATCACGCGTTTTCTCTTCAACTTGTTTTTTAAGAAGATTCAACGACGTGATGATACAAGTACATTGTCCCTGGGCGCATTCATGATTAAAACGTATTTGTTGGACAAGCGGATACGGAAAGAGAAAAGGTCATTGATAAGGTCGGCTACTCGTGTGACCCCAGAAGATTGTAATTCAGAAACGCACGTGCACCTACACGCGAATATTTGAAATGAATCGAGATCGTTATGAATGACTTTATGAGCGTTTCATTAAGATTTTGGATGAAACCATACGTTTGCTAAATCTTTATGATATTTTTGATTAATCGAAAATATTTAAGATGTTTCTTTTTCTTTTTATATTCTCTTTTTTTCTGTCTTCTCTTTATATGTCGAACTAATTTTAAATTTTACTTACGAGAAAAAAAACATTTTGTAACAATATAAATCTGTTTAAGACCGTTTTATAAACAAGATTAAATGCACAGATCTCTTTATCTGTTGTATGTGAAAATATCCTGGGTGGAAAATTATGTACATGTATGGATTTGCACGTCGTTACTTGGAATAAGGATAATTTAGGATACTTTTGATTAATCGTTAAAAATACTTAACTGATTAAAGAGATGTTTTTCTTGTATATCTCGCGTTAATTTGAAATATCCTTTATTGTGTAAAACTGTTTTAAATAGGATTAGACACACAGACCTTTTCATCTACTATATATGGAAATGCTGGGTTGAAATTCATGTATATACATATTATGGATATGCATATCGTTCTGTAAATCTCTTTTCTATGGGATTTCCGACAAGCTATTTGACCTTTTGCAAAGAGACAGAGCGAGACCTTTTGCGGTACTGCTGCGAGCAATATCAATTTAATTACTCAACAACTTATGTACCGGGATAATTAAATCTTCCATTCCTGTCCCGACATGCCATTATCCTACATTCTTCATCGTATAAAGTCTTCATTAAATATATTCTTTATATCAGTTAAATAATCGTCGACAAGAACAAAAGCTAATTTGCTTCTTTAATACGGTCGATAAGAATAAGAATTGTCGTATGTCATTGTGAGCTATCAATTAATTGGTTAAATAAAATTAGGAAAAAAATTATACAATCATATCGTACTAAAACTATATTAATTCTTACAGAGAAAGCTCCATGCTTATCAATATGTATAAATATCCTGTTGTGGCGGGTATACGTGATGTAAATCGCAGAGATTACAAGTGTTCGTAGTTACGATTTGGAAAAATGCTGGCTACGCGCGATGGCGGATTGAAAAGCGGTCGGCAATGGGTTGCGGGTTTTATTTTTGGCCTAGCGATCGAACGACTGAGTGGCAACAGCCGATCGATCGACTATTCGAATACCGTCGGTGGGAATAGTTTAACATACAAGAGAGTCGTACGTGCTTCTCCTCCATATCATTTCCATTGAGATGTCGAACGCGACATCGGAATATTCGGTCATCGTCGTCCGATATCTGTCGCGAAATTTCGACGCAATTCCAGTAATATATTGTAGCAGGATTAGCAGAATAATTGATAAAATCAGCAATTCATACTGTTATGTTCTCTCATCTATCTCTCTATTTTTAACTTAATTAAAATCAAATAATTATATCGATTATATTTAGTAATTATTCTAAATTGCATTTGAATGTTTGCGATATTTCCATTTTTATTAGTACAATTTGATTGCTCATTGTTGAATATATTTTCGACACGATTCGAAAATTTCTCCTGTTATCGTTGATTATTTCAATATATTTATTTACCGAGATTGATAGAGCATTTGTTTCTAAAAATATAAAATTTTTTGATTTATTGAAATGATTTATTGAAATGTTTTCTGATGAATATGAAAATTTCTGCTGCTACTGTTTATTTTATAATATAGCTGTTTGACACGGCGCGTATCGAAATATTATTCGATCGCCATAGCTATGAATTGTATGCGCAGAAATATGGATGGAAATGCGGAGAAATATTCACCCCATGACGTAAAATAGGATACATAATGGGATTAATACGTCGATCGCGGATACTGCTCATTCTTGTTATTAGATTAGTATAACTCGCGCTGGATATTTATGGGATATTTGCATTGTACTGCGTGGAACAGTATGCTTAACATTTTTTTATACTTTGCTTTTTTTTATTTGTACTTTTTTGTTGAGAAATTTATTCAGAGAGAGTACCATCGAAGACAAGAAATTTAAAATAAATAATGAAAATAAGATATATAAAATGTAAAATGCATGAAATTAACATAGCAAATTTTTATCACAAATTACTTATTTTAAAAATTGTCGAATTCATGTGAGATATTAATTCGGTACAAAAATTTTATTTTATTATCAGTAGTTTTTCGATAATTCAGGAAGTGTTAAAAGGAAGTAATTCTTTATAGTCTATTAAATCGAAACTTTCAAGGATAAAATTATAGTCAATATATTGTAGTTCGCCGCCGCTCCGAGGATTCATTCCGTCGTCTCTGATCGAACAATCCGGCGAACGGTTCATTGTTCGCTACCCGGATTGCAACGCATGTATAAGTTACGTATGAACGCGCACCTTTCCGTCTAGCAAAACCGTAGAACATTGCCGTAAATGTGCTCATCATTGATTATCTAAATATAGAAACTGCGAGCCGAGTAGTAGCAGTGCACCGCGTTTTGCGCGATTGATCCCGACTATACATATATGTATGTATTCATATGTGATCACAATTAGGCATCCGACGATCACGTCGAGTGCAAAATGCGCAAAGAAAGCGCGATAATTAATCGCAATCGCATTGATCGCGATTATCTTAATCGCGATTGTTCAATGTACAAAGAAATTCGTCGAAATGAAAAGAGATTTGATAACGTGTTTTATCTTCCCCGCAATTCGCATTGCGATTGTAAAGCGACCCGAAATTATCACGTGTCCTTTGAAAAGATCCCTAGCCTTACTTGCCAACGATGTGTAGGTGTCGTAACGATAGCCGACAATTAAATCATTCTGCTTGAGTCACCCCTTCATCGAGATTGTCCAAGATCGCGAAATATTTGAGCAGATAACAGCAATGCTTATAAATACGCGATTGGCTGAATGAGTATATTATGTATAATCGAGCTGGATGGATGGAAACTGGATGCGAAAGGTCATAATGAGAAAAGTTAGAAAGAGAAATAAAAAGCTGTAACAGTCTGCGTTCAAAAGCGAAATTAATTAAGGTAGTTCTATTGTGCTATACTATTCGATTACCGTGTTTAGTTTTTTCTATTGCCGCCATTAACAAATAAATAAATAGACAAATAAATGAATCCATCAGAATGTAAAATAATTAATACAAAAGTCAATGACAAATCTGAAACACGAACACTAAGAAAAAAGTATTTAGTATTCATGACTATAATTGCATAATAAAATAATTATGGTTAGCAGCTCCATTTTTATGGTTGCTGTAATGTTAGTAGTAATATAATCATATGTGTGATTTTTCAAACATGAAAATATTGTGCTATAAATTATGATAACTTCGAATATTAATATAGTAAAAATCAAGATATAAATGTGATAAATGAAATAGACATTTTTTTCTAGTAAATACAATCGCAATTATAGCGAATGTAATTATTTTCTTAAATTCACTATATTTATGGTAATAATAAAAAAATATATTTTTAAAAAATTAAAAATTTATCAAAAATTTGTCAATTTCATTGACAGCAGAAGTGAGTATATTTGCATGGTTAAAACAATGGTTAAATAAATATATAGTTGTCCCAAAAAAATGATCATAAATTATAGTTAAATTACGATAATTGCAACCATTTTTTTTCTCTCAGTGAAGTAATATAACCGATAGAGATAGCGAAAAATTTTCACGCGATGTGCTTATTTCGTCAATACTTTTTCCACCATTTATTTCACTCTTTAGATAAAAGATTCGCGTCGGATAGGATCAGTGGCGTCAGTGCATTACATGGTGTATTTCTCGAGAGGTTCGAAGAGTCGCGGCGGTAGGCCGCGTTATGATTAATTTCTCTTGAAAGCAAGTATACGTGTCGGGCATCACGTAGCTCCGTTGCACTCTATTGGAAATTTTGCCGTGTGCCGCGGACGGACGCGGGTCGTGCGAGGAGGATCGATTGGCGGCGACAAGCCTCGGCAATTGCGTCTTAAAACGCATCTTACTAACGTGCCGCAGCGACAAGGATTCTCGCTCTCTTCATCGAGTTGCTGCGGGCTCCTCACACGATTCTTACGCGCGGTTTTGCGCATTCATACCCGCAAAATTCCATCGATCGCCGCACCTTCTCGCTAAACTGCTTTTCGCGGCTGAATCGCGGCCGAGCGCGATAGAGCACGTAATATAGTCACCGTTCTACTCTAATCGCTCATTGATCTAGTTATGCGTCACAGTCTTGTATAGAGGCTCTCCTTTAAAGAGACACAATTACGTTAATGCTTTCGACTCGTTTACGGAATGATCACGGAATTCACTCTCGATGAGCTCCACAATACAATCGCCATTTGTATCATCATATACAGACGTGAAGCGAAAGCTAGAAGTATATCATCATCCCGATTTCGATCTTCACAACGCTCGATGTCCCTGATAATCGCGAGGCTTCGTCAATGAGTCTGTTTCAGGTAGCGCATCCGGAAATTGCACTCGGTGTACCGCAACGCGAAGTCTAACACGAAGCTAAATGTGCGTCACCTCAATTATTCCATTTAGCATGATTTCACAACTATGTCGTCTTTAGAAACTATTCGTTCGTCGAAACTGGCTGAAAGAAAGACTTGCTGTTTTCCGTTTTTCTAAGATTTTCGACATCGAATGATAGAAACTTCATCCTCGAAATGTCATCGCGGAGAACCTTTGGTTTTCTACTGTGGGGGGGTCTCATTCGCAGCATTCCGTATTATTATCACGTGTACTCACATGCTGCTCGTAGTCGATCGCCTCGAGCTCTTCTTGTTCCGATAATCCTCGTCGATTTGTCGATCGGCTTGCTCGGCAACACCCCCGGTCGATCGTTTGGCGTTCGGCGCGTAACTTTTCGCGAGCAACTGCCAGCAAGACTAGATGGCTGCCGCGGTATTGATAAAATTTCCAGGAGGCACGCCGCCGTGCGATATCGTCGCGCACGCGTACGATCGAGCGATATATCTCGATGGTTCACCTTCGAACTTTGATTTTCACCTCCGCATTCGTCGCTGCGCGTTTTATTCGTGTTTTTACGCCTCGGCCATTCGTGAAAAGTACCCTCGATCGCGCAATAGATCGATTTCCCGGGTGAGACACCTGGGGATCGGCCAACGCGGGGAAAGCGCTTTCGAAAGCACGGCGGTCACACGGAGAGTCTCGATCTCTCGAGACTGCAGGGTCGACGGACGACACGCCAACCTCGCCGATTGCGCACGTGCACCCGACTTTGGTCGATAAATGGTCGCGACGTTGCCTTGCAACCCCCATGCGCGAACACACCCTACACGATCGTCAGGAACGTTTCCGGGAGCATCGGGTGCCACCCGCGTTTTCTCCGCTTCGTTTTACTTCGATAAATAGCCCGAAATTGTTCTATTCGAAACGCACATAAAAAGCAAACTTATCCGTTTAATTATGCGGTCCTCTTCGTTAACTTTTTGGGAAGATGATGGAACAGTCGCGTTTCAACGAGAGTGAAATAATTGTGGAATTCTCGTTTCTACGACAAAGTAGATTTAAATGTCGAGACTGACTGTTTTGTGCATTTGATAAATCTATCGCAGACAGTAGTATTTAATTTCGCGTTCGCTGCATTAAGGGTTGAACATGGATCGCACCCCGCAAGTTGAAACCTTGTCTCCTTGTATACGTTCCTGTAACGACGCGGTACGAATACGCGCACGGGTATCCGCAAGATGTTTTATTTATGCCACCGTTGCGATATTCGTCGTGAGTCATGTCGGTGTCACAGTGAACGACTGCATGGCGGAGATGCTTTTGCGTTACTGCTCATTATGGCGTTACGTCCGATTATGGCAGCTTGTAGTGGTAAGTAGGGTTTTACGAGACGAAAGTTTCCACTTTTTTTAGCGAGTGATGGCTACTCGCGTCATTATTGTGACGTTTAGACATAGCAATTTTCGAGATCGAATTTAATTGATAAAATGCCTGTCAAAACTGTCCGGAACCGATTCGATTCTCCTAGAAATATCCTGTTAAATACAAAGAGATATTTTTTTTTATGTTAACCGATTCTTAGATTTAAAGTGAAACAATCAAAATTAATGGAAATAGGAGTTTTTAAAAATATTAGATTTTTGAAAAATTTAAATTCACAATTATAAAGTATATAAAAAAACTATAAAAAATTTTATCTAAAACATTTTTCTTACCGTTTCACGATGATCGATAAGAATTAAATATGTATTAGCGTTAGCTTTGAGAGGTTATTTTATCTCTTAAATCTAAGATATTGGATTGATATAAAAAAATATGTATGTCTTAGATTGTGTTTAACAAACATATTTTAAGGAGGATCGAATTGATTTCACGATTGCGATAGGTTTCTTATGATTTTCATTTCACACTCTTCAAACATTCCCTAACAAACAATTCAGCATAAGAAATACACAAGTTAAGAGAAAGTTAAAATGATTTTATTTTTAACGTCATGAAAGTCAAAATTATAAATTTTTAGTTATAAAATTTGATTATTTATTGACAGTAAGAATTAAAATAAAGTCATTTTGATTTTTTTGTTGACTTTTATTGTGTGTTCCTTGCGAAATAAAACACAGAAGTCATAATAAAATCATAAAGACATCATCACGATCTTATTTATTCTAGTAAGTTTATTTTTAGTATCAAATGACGTCATGATGGCACATATCTTATGATATCATTATGACTTAATTATGATTCTGTGTTTTGAAAAGTTGAAGTTATTTTTTGTCATTTTTGCGTATCAAAATGATAAATAACGTTTTAGCTTGTTTATTGATTAGATTCATAAAATTCCAAGTCCGCTATTAGATCCATTTAATTGATCCATAAAATTCCAAATCAACTTTTTTTTTTAATATTGTTATCAAATATTTTAATTCGATAAATTCTGTCAAATATTCTGACAAATATTAAAATCTCCTTTTGATTCCCTTCCAATCAGTCACTTGATTTATCACATCGCATCTCTCATAATTTATTATAGGTATAATCTTCACAAAATCTATTGTCTCGTTTTTTACTTCTGTCTTTTATGTTATTTTATTGGATTGTCCG
>Ga0157363_1004092_pt1 | contig 13363 bp, 4 predicted proteins | sample AttsexASBM1_FD_111477 | JGI IMG/M metagenome (GOLD analysis project Ga0157363, IMG submission 111477) | Fungus gardens microbial communities from leaf cutter ant in Ribeirão Preto, State of São Paulo, Brazil - Atta sexdens ASBM1 | ecosystem: Host-associated > Fungi > Mycelium > Unclassified ...
GATGAAATCATCAATACGTGGAAAATGACTTTCCAGGCATCAGATGAGAAAGGAAGAAACTTCCTAGATCTTCTTGACGATAATCTCAACATCATTGAACCGACATATTCCAAAGGAGGATCATGGCTGAAGTATTTCGGTCATTTGAACTCATTGTGTGCGAGAGCAACAAGAGCTATAACTAATCATGCTCCCATCAGTGAATATCGCCTAAGATTCTTCCCTCGGGAAGACTTCGCTTGTCCATGTGCACTTTATCCGATCGAAACGAGAAGACACATACTACACGAGTGTACAAGATACAACAACTACTGGAATCTGAGAAGAGATACCATAGTTCATTTTATTCTCTTCCTAGAGTTCAACAGTAATGCTTTCTCCTTTGGAGAAAGTACTACTTAATCAGTTTGCAACATGCGTCCTTTTAGCTAGCTGCTTCCTATTTGTACTTTTCTTTCTTCTCCTTGTCTTTTTCCTTTCCTTTCGTTCTTTTCACTTTTCATGTCGTTTCTATCTAAATGTATGTAGCTACTTGGTAGTTACTGCGGCCTGCCAACAAGCCCCATATAATAAATTGTTGATTTAAAAAAAAAGATTTGATTATAATCTTTTGATAATGCTTGATAATACAGCCTTATCATGTGAATATTCAAGTTCAGAGACTATGCAGATTATGTGTTGTAGAACACTTGGAGTCTATTTCTTTCTCTTTTTTATTTTTATCTTATCTGTTAGGGCTACTGTATTATGATCCTAAGCTTGGCTTAGGTTGCAACTAAGGCAAAGATTTGAGAAAGGATGAAGGAGATGATCAATTGGTAAAGCATAAAGATACAGAATGGTATCTACTACTATATATGCCTATAGTATTAGAAGTGATCTTTCCAGTCTTATCATAGCAAATGTGGACTTCAACTCAGAACAATATTTTGCTTAGTTAGTATGTCACCTGATCACATGTACAACACCCTGTGGATGTGTTATTGACTTCTAGTCATTTACAGTTGTCCACAGTATACTAGGTGATTCCTGAGCTACCAAAGTAATTCATAAGGCTTCTAGGACTTTGTAATTATTATCTGCACTCTGATTTTAACATATAGACTATGAGAAAAGCATATAATGTCCATGAGTGATACATAAGGAAGAAATGAGGAAAACATGATAAAGCCTCTACTATTACATGAGGATCTAGTTGTTATAAGACGAGAGTGTGGACAGACTTGGACTAGGGTTAGAGTTAAGTATTATAATTATTAGTCTACAACAGAAGAGAGATAGGAGATAGGCATGTGACCTAGAAGTCATGTGACAGAGTCTAGAATGGTCTAGAAGGATTGAGAGGAGTCTAGATAGGAGTTAGGATTAGAAGTGACGTCAAGGGACTATGGTTCCTCGTGGTATACACATGGTGTGCACATGTACAATGGAGATTAAGAGTATGATGTCAAGGCACATGTAGGAAGCATGGTGGATGAGTAATAGGACATGAGGTAAACACATTGTTGTAGCATGGACCACATTGTATTTATATAAATAGAGGAGCAATGCAGCGAGGGCTCCTTGTCGAGTTCTCTTGTAAATCCCCAATACTAGATAGCCTATTGAGAGCTTTGCTGAAGTAAGCAAACTACAAGTGCTGTTCCGGTGAGTGGTTGCTACAACACTAGTGAGATACAGTAGATTGCAGTAAATATGAGTCAAAGATGAAATAAACCCTAACATGTGTTCAGAACATGTCAACCATAAGGTAAACATCTGTAGAACATAAGGTAGAGATCATAGAAATCATAATATACTTGTTATGAACTTAAACCTTTAGAGTTAGGTAAAAGAACAACTCTTGTATTAGAGAAACACAAGAGAGCTCGATAAAGAGCTCTTTACAAAATAGTCTACCTTATATACTCCTACAGATGGTCTATGCTAGCTACTGTGCACCCTACTCTAAATGACCATGTGTAAAGCATGAGGCCAACATATGGTGTCCATGTTGTATAACATCATTTTGTTCTAGAACCTTCTACTTTTTTTTCTTAAGTTCTACCATGATCAATGTTGTGACCATATCATCAGATGTGACTGATGTGACCAATCACTTCTAACCCTAACCCCAGAGTTCTAAAAATAGAAAAGGTGAAAAATAAAATAAAAAATAAAATAAAAATGAGAAAGAAAATAAAAAGAAACAAAGTCTACTTTCAACAATCTTGACAATACTGGATGAAAGAGCAAGGCACTTCAAATCTCCAGGAAATCCTAAGTTTATTGTCTATGAAATACCAACTACACACTATCACAAACTTTATTCAGCTTGTATCTCCACAACCAGTGGACCAATTTTCACAAACCAAGTTGTGTTGGAAAGCCCCAAATGAAGGCTATCTGCACATATGTGGGATGTACAAAAGTGACAACAAACAATTGAGATATCAGGTCATCAGTAACTAAAAAATTTCCATTTGTTAATATCTCATGAATGACTGGACAGATTCATGCAATCAAACTTGTGTTAGAAAGTGCTTATAAAAATATTTTCAATGATATTTGATATATCTCATAGCAATAAGTATTGATAGAGATATAAGCATATCAATGTAGTGACATAATTAGTTATCTTCTAAAATTAGCCTGATAGCTGCTATAACAGATGACAGCTCCCATTAGGTATGAGTTTTGATTATATGATGGAAACAGCTTATGTACAGACCATCACTCTTTTATATATATACTTCTATGTCTGAGGATTAGACCTCAGACTTAACAACATCAATTTACATCATTTATTATTTATCATTTATTATCTATATTGATATTAATCATTATTGTCATCATCATTGAACTTCTAAATCACTCCTAAACCTCTGAGAGTGCACCTAGGGTTTAGATATCACAAATAAGTAAGTAGTTCATTTTGTGATACATACTTATCTTCAGAAAATTCTAAGAGAATAGGATGGGAATTCCTAAAGATGACAACTACTTTATATGATAGCAAGTCTATTCTGATATGTCAGAATTATGTTTACATAAGCAGGAAATGATAGTACTTAAGTAATCAGGAACAGTTTAGAATAGAAAAACTAAATTGAAAGAGAGTCAGAGTGTTTAGCAAGCACTTTCAGAATATAGAAAAGTAAATAAGTAGATAAGTACAGATAATAATAGCAGACTATGGAAGACTACAGAGAATTATAAAAAAGTGAGGGAATACAGAAAAAGAGAATTAGATGATATATATTCAGACAATTAAAAATATTTGTGTACAGCTCAAAGAGATCTAGAGTATAGAAAAGTAGATTAGTAGATGAGTGCAGATAATGAAAAGAGTTACAGAATATGGATCAACTGGAAAACATAAAAGAGAAAAGCTCTGAAGGAGCAAATCTCCTTATATTATTTTCTTCCAGTCTGATTATCTTTCTCTTTAGTTAGGATTAGTAAATTACATAATTATATCACATAAAATATAAACTGTTTTTATTCTACTTCAGATGTTCTTACTAGATCTTTACCAACTCTATAGACTTTCATTTCTGACATCCAAGGATCATTAGTAACCAAAGTAACTTACTTAGTAATCTTCATACTAGATAAAACCAATACTAATTTCTGGTATTGACAATAGCACATCTCACTACCTTCTAGTAGTCTCAATTCTCTAAGTTCCCCAAGTACTTTTCTGAAATATGTGACCAGTACAACTTGTAGAAGTACAGTATATAAGCTAAAGCTAAAGATTGTTCTGATCTCTGTCTTTTGTATTCTCAGATAATGTATAAATAACTTATTTGGACTTCTAAGAGATCTCATTGGATCTTGGATAATAGGATGTAAACTGCATCTAACAACTACAAAAAAAGACCTCTGAGAGATATTGAGAGAGAGTAGTAGCTGTTACTCAGAAGTCAAGAGCTCAAAGTTTTGAGTGCCATTAAGTCATGTAAAAGCAATCACCCAACTCTTCCTAACACTCAGTAGAGATTTGTAGAGTTTGAAATACATCTTTTCAATCATTTACTAAGGTGGAGAATAGACCAGACCTATATGTATTAAGAGTACACTTCTAGTATTTCTCAGTGTTCCAAATGTCTTAGCAACCAATTGTCAGACACAGTTCATACCAGGAGACAAAAGCCTATGGGGTTGGCTCAGGAATATGTAAAGTATAGAAACTTCATATAATGAGCTCAGTGATGCAGACTTGTCAGAACAATTGGCTTCAGCTTATATACTGTGCTATTTGTCTGCTGTATAGTCACAACTTCAGATAAGTGGATGAGGTCTGAGCTGATGTTAGTGTATTGCTGTTGAACACTAGGAATCAAGTTCAATAGAAGTTATCTTCATCAATTATTAGACTAGTGAATTATAGTATAATTACTAGTCTTATATACAAGTCAGATAGTTAGAAGGTACTCAGAGGTTTTAGTGTACAGCCCAAAGCAGAGGTTTCAGTGGTAAAATACTGACAGGGCTCAGATAGGAGAATTCTACTATGGAAGACTGAGTTTGATAGGAGTATTCTTGTTATAGAGGGCTAGATACCTGAGTTGTTGCATCAACACTATGGGAATGTATTACAAGAAGAATGACTATCATGGAAGATGGGCTTGTGTTGGAGATGTTATAATGACAACACTGCCACAGGAACATATCTTTGGAATGGATAGACTTGATATATAATACCAGTGCAGTATATAGAACATTGTATCATAGCCACTTCTTCCTTCTACTAGCTTACCTTGTAGTTGTAATTCTCTTCAATCATGTGAAACTAAGAATGAAATCTTGCTTACTCAGACTTGAAACTGTGAACAAAGCCTGCTTAGAATATAACTGGTATGAGTTTCAATAGTTTGTAGGTTTTTATATAGTGTTTTTCCACAAAGCTTTAATTAATAAAGATTTCCATAGCTTCATAGTCTACCAGTGCTTGCACAGAGAATGTTTTGGAGGTATCAGTGGTTTCAAGGACAATAGGAAGGTACAAGAGGTTCTTTGACTGTTAAGAGCATTGATTGTAGAGTGTAAAAACAATTTCTTTTTCTACTTGAAGCATCTAGTAGGGGCTATGGAGTTAGTATAGGATGTACAAACAGGTATGTCTAGTAGATTACTGTTCTCAGAAATATATTCTTTTACCTTAAGTACAGTAAATCTATTTACTAGTGGTTGGAGTGCACAAATCACTAGCTACTTTATGAAAAATCCTGGTTTTCTATAATGCTATCAATACTATTATTATCTGTGGGCTCTAACTGTTAGCTAATCTCAATGTCCTTTAATGTGTGTAGGTTTTCTATTAGCTTCTCCCATTGCTCAGCAGTTAACTGCCAAATGTCCAACCTTACTGGATACTTGTGAACTATGTGGTTCAGATCTCCACAGTGGTAACATCCTTTAATAGAGATGAGGTAGAGTTTCTAGGCAACATCTATATCTATAAGAATATCTGTAGAAAGTATCAGTGACAGCTAGTATGAAAGCAATGATGAGGTAAAAGATAGTTTTTTAGAGATGAGGATGACTGAGAAACTCTGTAGTACTTAGAGGTCAAAGATAGGTATCAGAGTGTTATGTATAACACTAGATTGACTGAAATGCTTTGTTTACTTGTTGGACCTGATTTATTCTATGTACATCTTTGAACTAAGTATGAGGTTTATCAACTTTTAATGATATGAGGGTTGGTGTCTTTAGGCCTTCTTACTGGCAAGATTACAATCTGATTCTGGATCACTGTTTAAAGTTCATGGCAGAACTTAACTACTATAGTATAAAATTAGTATAGTTAGTTTCTGAGATTAGGGTTTAAAACTTATTTAGAAAGTTCTCTATAGTGTAGCTCTCTTAGTAATATATTGTCTTTTTTAGTTTGTTAACAGCTTTGGTAGTAGTGTTAATTGGGAAGAAATGAGTATAGAAGAGCTTCTCAAACTCTGACCACATAAAAATAGGAAAGACTCTCATGTTAAACTCTTCTCAAGACAGCTTATCAGACCACCTTATAGCTTAACCACTTCTGAAGAAAAACAGGATTCATAGGATCTTGTTCTAGTTATAAGTGAACTGTTCTGTGAACAGCTGGATATAAAGAGAATATGAGCTGAGAAAAGCTTATCATATTTATTAATCACTACTAAAGTATAGTGAGAATGGTATATGAGGTTGACAATAACAGAAGGAGATTTCTAGATGCAAAAGTATCAGTTAGAGAAGTATCAGTTGGAGAAGGGAGTCTTGTTGTAGAGAAAGAAGATATATTTATAAGTATAGGAGTGGGGTTAGATATTAAGATTTATAGGTCTCTGAGCTAAGTTATAAGATTGGTAAAATACTATTAGTGTTATATTCTAAGACCTATTTGTTAGACTCAAGAATAGTGCACTTATTTCTTTTCTATATCTCTGTTAAGAATGATTCAAACTTGCTAGGATTATCTGTAGGTAGTATAGAAAACAGATTAGGTTAGAAGATAGATCAGAGAGGTACTACATGAATAAGATGACCTTGGCTTCAACAGAAGATTTGTTATACCTAGCCAACTCATCACATGATCATATTTTTCAGGAAGGGAACTTAGATATTCTTAGTATGATTATAATATAATCTAAGTTGATAATCAAACTAAGGAACTGTACATGGTAGATGAAATTCTTAAATACAGAAGTGGTAACCTAATAATACTCTACCACTGTATATACTCTGGATTGTTAGATACTACAGAGTTGTTGTTTGGAACTATGAAATTGATTAGGAGTGCAGAATCTAGTCCTTAGATTGATAGGTAATTGGAATGAATTGTGATCTGCATTGGAAGAGAGTAGAAAGAGTGCAGATGTTGGATAGTATATAATAGTCTCTTTTATTATTTAAGTGTCTCTTATTTTTCTTTTGACTTTTCTCTCTTATTCTTCTTCTTGTTTTGAACTTGGCAAAGAAGAGGACAATATGATATTATACATGACTATCAAAACAGTCATAGTCATAGTCACAATATTATTTGACACAAGAGTAGAGTAATATTCTATATTTAATAATAAGATAACTCTTAAATATATGACTCATAACATTTAGAGTAGACTAGATGTAAAGTGCATATAGACTATATACTAGAGGTATATAGAGTAGACTCACCTATACTAGAAGCTCTACTAAGTTCTCTTATGCTAACTAATATAAGGTTCTACTTTTACTCAAATACTTTAGTCTAAGTCATAATACTACTAATACTTTAGCTACTTCTCTTAGATGATGCTAAAGAAGCTTTAGGGCTTTGTTGGTATTGATAAAGGTTATAGAGTAGTCACTAGAGGTAGGCATCAGTGAAGAGAGAAATAGTAAGAAAGATCAAGATATAAGGATGGATAGTCTTAAACTTGCTAGACTAATTAATACGTTGAGGTTTCAAGAGAAGATTTTATTCTGCTGTTAAAGCAACTAGCCAAAGTCTATGTGTTTTGTAAATTTTGTGATCTTTAGGGAATTCTAAGTTTTATTGTTTACAATCACTCAGTACTTGACTTATCTCCAAAGAATCCTAAGGGAATAGGATGGAGTTTCTCAGAGATAATAGCTACTTTAAATATCCAGAAGTCTATTTTAATCAAGTGGAATATCAGACAGAATATTTAGTAATTTAACTACAGAATGATAAAGTCAGATAGTTAGAAACCTTAATGTAGTAATCACAAATATTACCAGATAGTCAGAGTTTATTGTCTAGTAACTGGAAAAAGTAAGGGTTGACAATGGTCTCCTACAGTGTTGTAGACTTGAGTTTTGGTAAGATAGCAGACCCTTTTATATTAACCTTTAAGCTTAAGTTTATAATATCTATGGTAGAGTTTCAGTATAAAAATTACATCCACTCAGCAATGTTTATTTCTCCTAAATATAGACCACCTTCCTAAAATGGGCTTTGAACTGCATTAACAAAGATTAGAGTTAGAAAGTGTCATGAAATTTACAGAGCAGATGAAGTCTATACTAGAAGAAGCAAAGTTTGTTATTTATAAGTTACAGAAAGTTATAATGTTGTACTACAACTAAAGATAATGTCACAAGCTTTATTCAGCTTGTATCTTCACAACTAGTAGACTGATTTTCACAATCTAAGTTGTGCTGTAAAGCTCCAAATGAGGGCTATCTGCACATATGTGTGATGTACAAAAGTGACAACAAACAACTGAGATATCAGGCCATCAGTAACTGTAAAAGCTTTGTTTGCTAATATCTCATGAACAGCTGGACAGATTCATACAATCAAACTTGTATTGGAATATGATTTATCTCATAGTTATAAGTATTAATAGAGATATAAGTATATCAATATAATATCATAATTAGTTACCTTCTAAAATTAGCCTGACATCTGTTATGACAGATAATAGCTCCCATTAGGTACAAGTTTTGATCATGTAATGGAAATAGCTTGTGTACAGACCATTACTCTTTTATATATATATCTTTGTGTCTGAAGGTTAGACCTCAGACTTAATAACATCAATTATTCCTGTTAATACTACTCATCATCTATTATTATTATCTTCTTATACTGAATCTCCGAAACACTATTCAGTTCAAGTATTACAACCAGTGAGTAGCTTATTTTGTGATAGATAAGCTTTAGTTCTAGTCTTTTAGCCTAGTAACAAAGTATATCTTAACTTTGCAGACATTTATACTACATACTCCTTAGCTAAACTGTCACATCAATGCTTTGGACCTTATATGGTGGAAAAGCAAGTAGAATCTATGGATATACTGAGAAATTTATATCTAGTGTTTTCATACTAACTGCTATATCTGAGAATCTGGTATCTAGTATATGTTTAGGCTCTTTTTTAGATTCCATTCTCATAGATGGACAAGAAGAGTAGGAAGTCAAGAAGATCCTAGATAGCTGTTAGTACTATATATTTATACTAGACAGAGTAGCAGAGTTCTGCCAACTGAACTCCCAAGCTCTATAGTTTATTTGAGTAGCTGAGTTCTTAAATATCAAGTTTTATCCAGTCACTATTGCTTTGAGTTACAGCAATCTAAGAGAGAGAGTAAATATAAGAAGACCAGCTCTTACACAAAATTCCAGTACTTAAATACTACTAATTCCAGTACTGAACTCCATAAATTTTCTCAAAAGCTTTGAATATTGTAAATAATACCATAGAGTTTGTTAAGCTAATACTACTACTCTGCTACTAAATTCTAGAAAGTATTATTTAGTGTACTAATACTGCCCTATTCTATATCATTAGTATAAACATTTTTTAATTGACTTTCTAGATGCTTCCATCAGAGGTTCTGAATGTCTGGATACAATCATTCTTTGGTTATATCAGTGTTATTCTACTAGATTAGAATGTACTCAAGTAGTATTTAGAATAGCTGTTATTTTATTCTGTTATTATAGAATTCTTCTGGAGATAAGCTCCACTTGTACTTTATCTAGACAATATATATATTATCAGTTAGTATCTTATACAGTAGTAGAAACCTCCTTATATTTTTTCCTCACTGTCTCTACAAGAATGCCTTTACTATTTTTCATAGTCAATAGTTGTAAATACAATCCTGTATCCTTACACTTTATCAATTAATCATTTCTTCTCTTTTACTCAAGTCTTTGCCTAAGTTGTAACCTGAGCTAAGCTTAGGATTATAATACTGAGGACTTCTTGTTGAGTTTTCTTGTGATTTTTATAACAAAGCATGTTTTATCCAGACCAATACTACTATTATAGTAGAAGAAATAGCATAATTGTTCTTATACCATTTATGAAGGCTTCATAATCTTTCTACTTGTATAATCTCAAACTAAAAACCTTAGTTTATTACTCTCTTCATTAAGAAACTTTATCAAATGCTTGGAATTAAAGTAGCATCACCTACAGTCTGGTATTTATAATCAGATAAACAGACAGAACAAGTGAACTAAAAGCTTGATTGATATCTCCAACTTTTTGTGAATAAGAAATAAAATAATTAGTATAACCTCTTATGCTTGGCTGAGTTTTAACATAATAACTATGTATACTTGTTTACATAGTAGCAGTTGTTTCTTCTCAATACTGATTATCTTGCACAGATAAATTTTAAGCTATACTAATAAAAGTCAAAGCTAGAAAATATCTCTTATTAGAATTGTAGACTTAGACTTAGTTTTCTCTTTTTAATTTTAATTTTTTAGCTAAGGGGGCATAACAAGATGTTATAAGTCACAAAATCATAACATAATGTCATATGTTAGATTATATTATTCTAGTTACATATATTATAGAACTTATTAAAAGATCTTAGTTATGCTTTGGAATAGGTTAGTATAAATACATAGAATAGCACTAAGTAGTATATAAGATAGACTAGATTGTAGTAGAAATTCCATTGAGTTTTCTTATGTTAACTCTAATACAAAGTTTTTCTTTTGTCTTAATATTTTAGGGCTTAAGTTGTAACATCTCTAAGTTTTTGGAATGAATAAATTCTACACTGGAAGAAGCCAAATCTATTGCTCTATGTTATAAAATGATTAATATATCACATTAATGTAACATTACTAGAATACATAACAAGACATATAACTATACACAGACCAAGTGTAAAATATATAAGTAGCAGTGAAATCTAATAGAACTTCTTGTTGAGTTCTCCTGTCAACCTATCATTATCAAGATGTTGTTACAACACTCTAGCTGTCAAGAACAAAAGAGGTGGACTTAACATTCTCTTATTTTCTCTCTTTATTTTTATTCTCTTTTCAATTTATTTTTATCTATTCTATTTTTAGAATTAGAGTTAGGGTTGGAGTGACAAGATCACACTGTTCCACAGCAGGTCATATCAAATAACATGGTCACAAGTCACATGACACATGGAAGGACATAGAACATTCTGGAAGAAATAATGTTATACAACATGTAGTATATATGTTAATCTTAAGGTGTACACATGGTCATTTAGTGTAGGCTAGAAATAGTGCACACAGACCATTAGGTATTAGTATATAAGGTAGACAATCTTGTACAGAGTTCTCTATCAAGTTCTCTTATGTAAACTCTATACAAGGTTCTTCTTCTGTCCAGCACTAAGGACCTAAGTCATAACACTAGCAACAAAGTGAAGCAAGTAGATCTTATATGATATTGTTTGAAGCTTCTATCTGTTCTGTATTATCTATATCTAGTATTAGATATGATTAAGCTAGTTGTAGTATTGAAAGACCTAATACTTGGCTAGAAGACTATCTATCTTAGATCCAATCATTATCAATGGTAAGAAAGAATAGAAGATAGAAAAGACTTTGAATAGCTACTAGTACGAGAAAAAACTCCAGTATCTAGTCAAGTAGAATATTAGAGGTAAATCACACTCATAAGATGAGTTATTTAGGAGAATAATAAAGTATGGCACTTGATTATCAGACTGAAATTTATATAGTGTATCTACTAGGCTTAAATATAAGTACTGAACTTCTAAGAATAATAATGAGAAACTAAGTAACTACTCTGGGTTGTTGGTTACTAAGAAGCTTATCAGAGAGTTTATAGAGATTATATAGAATGAAGAGGATTTGTCTGTGAAGTAATCAATGATTGGAAAAAAGAGAGTAATCTACTAGATCACTGAAAGAGAATGTGTGGATTGAATATAAGTTGGTTATTATCTGGAATGGATGGTAGATGATTTTGAACTGATATGTAATATGAAAAAAAATTGGTCTAGAAGCTAACTCTTGGAAAAATGCCTTAAATGTCTTCATACTGGAATAGATAGTATATTCTCACTGTTCATATCTTGTTAGAGCAACTGGATGATGACCATGGTAATTCAGTAGAGATTACAACTCCAGGAAAATCTAAGTTTATTGACAGGTAATACCTAATATATATAATTCACCTCCAGGAAAACCTAAGAGAACAGAATAACGTTTTCTAAAGACAATAGCTATTCTAAGTACTCTACCAGTCTATAACAATTAAGCAGAATAATGCTAATATAAGGTTCAAATAATAGCATCTAGTAGCTAAAGACACTGATGGAAATATTAAGAATAATATCTGAAATTGGAAAGAACTCATCTGATAGTGACCAGGAACATAGGAAAGCAAAGACATAGATGTAAGTAAGAACCAGAATTTGCAAACAGAGTGTTAGAATCATGAATAATGGACTTTATTTTATTTTTATTTTATCTTATTTTCTATTTTAAGACTTAGGATTAAAGTTAGTGTGATATCATAGTCACAGTCGCATAAATCAGGTGACATAGAGAAGGTTATAGAAGGTTCTAGAATAGATGATGTCTTATAGTATGGCAACAACATATTGATCTTATAGTAAGCACATATACTTTGGAGTAGGTTAGTTGTTATGTGTATATAGACTACAATCTGTGGTATATATTTACTCAGAGGCTTAAGTTTTAATATTAGAACTCAATATCCACTATTTAAAACTATCCAGTACTGGACTCTCTCAAACTTATTCTTTTTTCATCCTCAACCAAAGGATAACACTGTTCTTTAGTTAAGAAGACATAGCCAGACCCTAAGCTAAAGAGGTATGCTAGCTAGGTAGGAGAAGCTTAGCCATTTGGTTATACTAAAGCCTACTAGTGTAGTTAAACATATTACCTTGTATGGATATATTCAATACTTTCTTCATTTATCAGCTTTGTACTGTTGGTTCTCTTATAATCAGTACATATAAGAGAATGGCAGGTATTCTTAAGACTTGCTTAGAGTAGAATGGTCTACTTAGATCAAAATTGTATATATTTTCTTTAAGATAGTAGTCAGTAGCTTAAGTAGTCAGTAGATAGTGCAAGGTAGAACAAGAAAAGAGTATACTAGCACTTACTGAGATTATTTCAAGTTTAGAATATAAGTTTGAAAGCAAAGCCAGTACTAGCTCTTTTTTATTATCACTTTACACATCTTTATCTCCAACACTATCACTACCATTGCTCTCACCAATTGATTCTCCTCCTTTCTATAACAACAACAACAACAACAAAAACATGAGTCAACATAACTTATATCAGATTATAAGATAATAGTAGGAATAACTAATAGTGATACAAGTGTAGATTCAAGTATTAATAGCAGAAGCAGAAGTAGCAGAAGTAGCAGAAGGAGGATCTAACACAGAATCCAACATAGAGGTAGCCAAACCATTAGTATTCAATGGAGAGATAGAAAAAGTTAGATATTACAACCTTTAGCTTGGCTTAGGTTGTAACTCAGACAAAGACTGAAGTAAGGAGTAGAAATAGATTGATTGGTAAAGCATAAAGATACAAGTGAGTATTTATAACTATATATACCTATTGTTCATAAGAAATGCATATATCTAGAGA
>Ga0157363_1004093_pt1 | contig 13362 bp, 10 predicted proteins | sample AttsexASBM1_FD_111477 | JGI IMG/M metagenome (GOLD analysis project Ga0157363, IMG submission 111477) | Fungus gardens microbial communities from leaf cutter ant in Ribeirão Preto, State of São Paulo, Brazil - Atta sexdens ASBM1 | ecosystem: Host-associated > Fungi > Mycelium > Unclassified ...
ACATTTGCAGAGCTGTTTTCTGCTGAACACAGTCATTAACGTATTATTCGCGGTGTTATTACACATTAATGAAGTAATATAGAATAGAAGTAAGATAGAATGGAGATAGGATAGTCACGAATGAATTAAAATACGGGTAGGTAGGACAAGTATGAATATATAGACTGTATAAATATATGCGAATAATGATACAGTACAATAATTAGAAATAAAAATATAAAACGAATGTATAATATAAATAATTTGATAGATTTTAGTTATTTCAGCAATTTTTAAGGTCTGTTTTCTCTTAATGTGTGTACTGAATGAGTGCACTTTTGGAAATTAAAGTGAGATAGAAATACGTGTTTGATATTTATTTAAAGAGAGAAAGAGAGTTCTAGAGTAGTTTAATGCAGGGGATCAGAAAACAACCATTATTACCATTAGGATCACCACAAAAAATGGATATGTCGTGAAGTTTACATGTACTTCTTCAGAGGGCAGTAGTATGCGGGAGCATTTTGCAGTTACAGAAAAAAGGTCCTCATGTCTTCTCTCTAATATGAATATTAAAATTATTGATTGTCGATATACAATTGGAGATCATAAGTTTCTCTTTTTCTTTGCTGCCTTGTTTCATCACGTGTTCCAATCTTTTCAACGTTTTCAGACTGTAACATACTGTAAGCAACATGACAATGTGCAATACGCAGTCGTGTGATCAATATAAATTATAAGCAAGAACTAAAGAAGTGTGAACATTTGAACAATAAAAAAGTAAAAGTGTACTACACGTGGATTGTAGACTAAAAACGTTTTATGCATATTTGAAGGAATAGACTTGATTAAGTCATGAGAAAACGCGAATTAAATTCAAAGGCATTTAAACGTGCTGAAAACAATTTGCTATCTAAATTGAATAATACGTTTTTGAAGAATTATCCACATCATGTAATGCCGGGTTACAACTTGAATAAGTCACCATGTATTGAGACATGGGATGAAGGGAATGCCCAGGGACTTTATCAAGAATTTCCATATAATTGTGATTTGCCAAAACCATTATTGCCACCGGCAAAGTTGTCAAGAACAGGTAACAACAATACTGATACGAAATCTTTGTTTTTTTAAAATATGACTTTTTAGAAATTTATTAATTTGAATATATAGTTTGTATTTGAAATATTTAATATCTCAATAGGATTTTCAATTTCTTATAATTCTTAGACATAAACTTTACAATATTATAATTTTATTAAATATAATTACATTTTATTTCTTTTAATACTTCGTAGTACTTAGCGAAGAAGATCCAGCGTTGCAACTTCTCACTTTCAAAAACCACTTAAAAGATGAAACAGATAGGTTAATGAATTACTATGAAAAACATAAAAAAGGTTGTACATAAATGTATAATATTATAATATAACAGATTTAATAACAACTTTTAACTTAGTACTAACTTGATAAAATGTATTCTTGATAGAATTTCAACTACCCAAGAAAAAGATAAAGTGGATGAAAGGATGTAAGGCAAATGTACCTAAATATATCGCAGATATAGCTGAATTGCTTGATATGGATCCGGATCCTTATTTTGAAGGAGTATGTTTAACAAATTGTTGCAAAATTTGAAAGAAATAAATTGTACATTATGTGACAACAGAATATTATTAATAAAACATCTTTTTAGACTTACAACTGGTACTATACAGGTGGATGTTTAAACTATGTTCAGCTAAATGGTTGGGATGTCCTATTATTTCCATTTATGGGAGACTTAGGTATTCTAGCATAAAATGTATGTTCGTGAATATATTAATTTGTGCAGTGTTTATTTTAATCTTCCTCTTAAAATATTTTCAGTTGCTGCACATATTGTACCCATGGAAGATTTTATATGGAAGCCTTTGCTACAAAATTCAGCTAAATATAAATTACATAGATCATTGTATGAAATTAGACAATGCAAGCTTACTGATACATGTATGCGTATCTATAACTTTAAAATTAAAAAAAATATATATAAAATCATAATATATAAATATATAAAATCATAATATATCTAAAAGTTTGTTATATTAGTAATTGTCTTCATTTTTAGGTAGAATTTTAGGAAGGCATAAAGATCATTGTACTCTTTACACATTGTCCAATTCTGAGAATCATTTGCTGCTTAATGAAGTTTACAAGCAAGCATCAAAAGTGCCATATGTCAGTGCTGATTTGAGTTTAACTAATATTAATTATCATTGTACGTTAAATGCAAAAAAAATATTGTCCTTATGGGATATAAATAGACCGTTAGTATTTCTTTATATTCTTTATGTATTTTTTTTGTTCTTTTAATGTTGATGTATGTATACCTTTTTTTCAGGAATTATATTAGTAGTGGTTCTGTATTACAAAACAATACAACACATGATGCTTGGGGGTGTATAAGATTCCAAGAAATTGATCCAAACGTTTTAATTTACGTAGATAGATGTTGCTTGCATTATCTTGATACTAGAGTAAGAAACTGACAAGCTTTAAATCTATATTTATTTTCTTACATAAATTATAAATTTCATAAATTATCATTTCCTAAATCACTTATTTAATAATAAGAATATATTTATTTTTTATACATTAAAGAATCACTATTTTATTGAACTTTTTACAGGTTGCTCTTGATCAAGCATGTCTCACGTTGTGTCCGAAATTTAATTTAGAAAACTGCGAGAGTTTGTCGATAGAAGTTTCGAGTAAACACAACAATTGTCATTATTTAGGCACTTATCATTCTTTTTTGATGTGCGATAATCGTTCTCCAAAGCACTGTGTACGACAAAAATGGACGCACCAGTTCAAGGATACTCCGCTATTGGCAGCTATAACTAACAAGTTAATAATGTTAAATAATAATTCTAATTACAATAAAAAATTAATTGCTATTATAATAACTACTATATCGCAATCTTATTACAGTGATGACAAGGAAATGATTATTCTGTCAACTCAAAAAGCTGGCGAGAATACAATAATTTTGAACACATGGATGGATGAAGAGAAGTCTCATTCATTTAATTTACCTTTCACACCTCCATACATTGCAGAAACATTAAATAAATCTCAAATACAAGGAATGTGCTTAAATCCGTATTTACAAAGCAGATTTGAATTATGTAATGTTGGTAGCACATTAGTCACAAATGTAAAGAAAGGAGGAGTGTTCTTCTTCGTACAAAATTCTATTGGTATAATTATTGTATCTCATTCTATCATAGTATTACTGGTATTATTATATCTTGGAACATCATGCCCAACATATTTTTTCTTGTTTTTATAGGTGATATATTTTATCAATGCATAACACACGAAGATATATTGGATAAATATTCTCCTATAAATAATAAAGCATGTTATGCATTGGATGTGTGGGAAAAAGCTTTATCAACCCAAAATGAATCGCTAATACCTTTATCTCTTACTGACAAGTGCAATATGCAATATATATATAAAAGTAAATTTTAATTTTTATTTAAATATATTTTGAATGATTAAGGCCGGATTCTACCAATATAGTTTAATTTTAATCTCGGTTTCACTTCATTTTTTTATAGTTTTAAGAAAAAGATGAATAAATTGAATTGAAATAAAAGTTAATCTGTGTTGATAGAAACGGACATAATTCTAATAAGTTAAACCGAGATTAAAGTTAATCTTACATTGATGGAACCGGGCCTAAGTAACGCAAATTATGAAAATAATTTTACAGATTTTAAGAATCACAAGCTCAGCCGTCCTTTAAGATCCAATAATGAAAATGCAGACAATAGTTTTGAGCCAACCTGGAAACAATCGTTAGCTGCATTGGGATCATATGTGGATCTATTAGCACCAGAACTTCTTGCTGTTTGGGACATATGCGAAACAGTACCTGCACCAGAAACGAAATCAAATCAGAAAGTTTTGAATTGGTTGGAATCCTCAACTTCGAATCATCTTGTTACGCAATCACAAGATGTATCTGATCACATTCCTACTCCTATCAATACTCAAGAATTAATTAATGTATCGCAAGAGTACGATCTTATAGACATTGACGATAGCAGTATACTGCAAGAAATGTTCTTGCCAAAAGTTAAATCAAACTAGCATGATAAAACGTGTTTAAATAATTTACATAAATAGAAATTAATAGAAATATAGAAATAATTTATTTTTTTGTATGTAATATATATTGAAGTTATATAACTAACACTAAAGTTATGTATAAATAAATAAAATTATTTTTAGAATAATTATTTATTGTATTATAACAAAAATTAAATGATATTCATGCACATATCCGTAATGCGACGAAATGACTGAATATGTTGTTTTTAAATGATATACACATATTTAAAATTTTTAACGTGATTTATTTTGACTAGCGATTCCGTAGGAAAGATGGTTTCCATCTCGAAATAAGTACTTTGCTGTTGTCTTGTTGCTTGTTTTGTTCTTCCTCCATTTGCATCTGTCAATAATTATCAAATATTCGATTATATACATTCTTTCTATATTTTATGATAAAGTTAATTTTACATTAATGAAACCTAATAAGTAACACATATGAAAATAATTTTATAGATTTTACTTACCAAAAATTTTCGTCGATTTTCTTTAAACATTTCCAATGGATTGTCAAATTGTCTATAATAATTTAGTACGTCTCGCACGTCTTGTACATTTGCTGTTAATATCGCTATAATAAAGATAAACGATAAAGATAAATTTTTATCATTCAATGAAGATTAAAAATAATATTGATATTTATTATAACTAAAAAATTTATATTAGGCATATTAATTATTGATAATTCCTATATATTACAGAAAATAGCAAAAATAATGCTATATAAAATTATTTTCAAAACAAATAATTTTAAGATTAATCTTACTTTTCAGGAATGCCGCCAAGTCATACAACGTAGTATCATCATCATTGCCCGTCCACCGAGGAAGTTTAAATGCATTTTCTGGATTTAACTTCACGCTATCTTCATTCCAATCGATAACAATAACCTGTAATCATTACATGCAATAATAACTCTAAAAAATTTTCACAAATGTAATAATAAATGTAATTTTTTTTAATGTGTTAATAGTTACTCTACTAAGGTCACGATTGAGAGCTCCTAGATCTTTAACGTGATGTCCATCCACAAAACGTGTTGCATCTCTCACTAATCTGTACATGATATATCCATTCGGATCAAGAGCATCCAAAATAGGGAACACTGTCTGTAAATGAAATAGATATAATTTTTTCTTATATAAATATAATTCTTTTCTGCTAAATTTAAAACAAAAAAAGAGACAGTTGTACCATTCCTTGTTCAGCTGTATAAATCACAATCTCAAATTGTGGTGGAGCAACTGCTTCTAAAAATTGATCGACTCCAGGTCGCTTTTTAAATCTCCATCCAGTTTGATACTACAAATAAAACATCATACTCATATAATATCAAGTACAAAATTAACATGTTTATTATTAATTTTATTTAATATAATGCATGTTTTTATATACACGTATTTTATTATGCACAAAATGTATTAAAAAGGCGAACTGAATATTTTAAATATTGATTCTGTATTCTAAATCCTATATTTTTCTAAACTCTATAGTTTATATAGGAAATAATAATTCTAAGTTACATATAAATGACACAGGTTTTTTATGAAAAAGTAATACATCACTCACACATACGTGATAGCAAATATATTGAATTATATTGAAACTTAACAGATACTTACTGTCCAATCTGGATGTACGAGAAGATCTGTCATTTCCAAAACTAAAGTATATGGTGGTTGGATATATGGATGTTTCAATGGATCAGGTAACAATTTTTCCCTACTGGGTTCTTGTACTAGCTATAAACACAATAAAAATAACCATAAGATATATCTTTAACAATAGTCAAGATATCTCTTTAACAAATAAATATAATTTCACATAAAATATATTTCTGAACTTAGAATTAGAAAATATATTGTGCATGAAAAAAGTACATACAAACTATAAACAAAAGACTACAGACTTATTTTAAGCTTTTCATATATTACTTTATTATACTTTAGCTTCATATAATAAAGAAATATATATACATATATATATATATATATATATATATATATATATATATACATTACAAATATAGATATAATTAATCATAAAAGCCTCATACTCTTGTATAATAATTGAGCTCCCTCTTGACTCTCTTGTAAATTTGTTCAAAGAATGGTAAATTGGAAAATTCATCCTCGATGACATTCCCATGTTCGTCATAGTTAGGTCTTCCTAGTTCATAAACTAAATAAGTGAAGCCAATACCCATAAACACACCAAACGCTGCAAACCCATAGTTCATCATTTTTTTTGATCTTTCACGATTTGCTTTTTCTTCCTCATCTTCCTTTTGTTGTTCACTTTGTTTCTTGTGAACTGTCGCTTCCTGTACCAATGATTCAGCTTCATTTATCGAAGACTGTATATTAGTTAGATTACTAGTGATTTTTGGGCGATCTGTTGCTGCAAATAAAAAATTTTGCTCATAAAATAAAAAACACATCTAAAATATTTTTATACATATATTTATAAATTTCTTCAGGTCAAAGCAAGGACATAATATTTTTTTAAATTGCACATGCAATATGCACATATATTACATCCGAGATATAAGAAAAATAAAAATTGACAGTTCCATCTGTCAATGTTAATTTTTATTAAACATTGACATTATATATTTCTATTGTGAACGGCGTGTGCGATTTGCTATTAAAATAATTTTAATTGTAAGAAGATCCCACGCTTTCAAGAAAGAGGTTATGATTATGCTCACTTTCAGTACTGTAGCGATGTTTTCGCGTTGATTGAATAAGCGATATTCGGCCAAGGGACGGTCGGAGAGTACAGTATGTCGTTCCCGCGTTCGCATTGTATATTTTACACAAAACTCGCAAACTCCGCATCGCAAAGGCCATAATTTGAGGATACCATGAGCTTTCCGCCTTTCGGTGCGAATTACTGCACTAGTGCAGTACTCCTGTATCTTCCGGCCGGCGAGACTTCACACGCGGCCGATAAATCTGAGCGTCCATCTTCCCGATCGAGGATAAATGTCGAGAGTACTTGCTAGAGGAAAATGTGACACACACACGTGTGTCATACACGCGCGCGCGCGCGTGTGTGTGTGTGTGTGGTGTGGTGTGTCGCATATGATCGAACTATATGATTAACAAACGGCCTAGAAATTTTTGGATTGCATTCAATTTTTATTGATACATTAATGATCTCTATATTAATTATGAATTGTCAATATTTATATGAAGCAATAGCAATATTAATAAAAATATTGAAAAGAGACTGAAGAAGAATAAAAATATTGAAAAGAAATCGAAGAGATACTCTGAACTTCTCGCTCCTATATTTGATTTGAATCGATCATGTTTCGTGATGTTTTGTCGAAGGATCACGTGATGACGCGTCGCGAACGCGCGCGTTAGACGCCATCTTCTTTTTTCAAACAATTTCAGTTTGCCCCGGTTATCTTCCGTGATGGATCGGTTCGTCGCGACGTCGCGATTTCGTGTGGAAGGAACTTCTCAGAAAGACGATAATCGGAAACAGGTAGAAGTCTAGAAGTAAGTAAGGTACAATTCAATGATATGCTGCGAAATTTTGTCCATTTCGCTGACGTTGAATGTCATACTTACGTAAATCCGTGATGTACCTGATTCAAGGTATTTGATAATGGCCGAAGTATCGCTTGATCGAAATTTCATGTTGCGCTTTAATTCTTGTGAATTAATTAATTCAGAGCGGTATCAAAAAGTTATGAGTTTTCGCCATATCCTTGCCGTTCACTTCGTCAGGGAAATGGGAGGAGCATACTGATAACAGTATCAGTGTGCTCCTTGCTCCGATAAAGTCGGGTTCATACCTTGACGGAAAAGCGGAACTCGCAGTAGTAGTAGGCGGTATTTCGCTTGTCTGCTTCTGTCTTTCCGCGAGTTCTGATTGACTTCCGCTTTTCCGTTTTTCCGTCAAGATGTGAATCCGGCCTTAGAATCACGAACGACAGCAATGGATCACAATATGGCGGTAATCCTTTGGCGTCTCTGAAGAAAACGCCTGTGAAAGCTTTCAAAAGAATTAATCAATTATTCTATTCTTTCAAAATCACACATTTATTTTATATTACAGAAGAAAGCTATTAGTGAAACCTTAAAAGAATTTACAAGAGGAAAAAAAAGAGGAAAAAAGAGAGGAGATGGAATTTTTTCGTTGTGTTCAACATTACACAGACTATCTTTCAGTAGTTCAGCCATTCGTTATGTCCAACCATAAGTATACTGTAAGTAGTACTACATGTCTATCAAGTGAATCTATATTGAAAGAATTTGTTAATATAGCATAATAATATTTTTACTAAATCTTATGAAATTAAGAATGCGAAATCAATAATGAATATAATAAAACTGGTTAAAAGAGGAAATAGCAATATTAATTTATTTGCGAAATACTAATAAAATTAAAATATAACATAATAATGTAATATAATGATAAAATAATGATAGAAAATTGATATTTTTTAAATACATGAATTGGAATTTCATAAAAATAATAATATTTATATCTTTATTGTATGCATATAATAAATGTATGTATACCTACTTACATATGTGAATCATTTATGCCCATTTCTACCAACTTACTCTTCGAATTTTCTAGATTTAAAGATTAGAAAAAGAAGAGTAAATCGAAGAAGAGTTGAATCAAGATTAAAGTTAATCTATATTGGAAGCGGGTATTAGGCCCAGTTTCACAATTCATGATTAACTGAGATTTAACTTATTTTAAATCTCGATTAATCATGAGTTAACTTGTGAAACTAGGCCTAAATAAGCTCCATGTAATCATTGATTAATTTAACTAAGGTTGATGAAAAAGACTCAGTCAATTAATACATCATTTTTTAAGCACTAAATTAAGGTTTCTTTTTGACTGCGTATCAATTTTTATATCATTATTTATATTATGTACGCAATATTATTATGAATCTTGTAAAGTTTATTTCTTTTATGTGTGTGTGTGTGTGTGTATGTGGAAGTACGAAATCATATAAAATAATTAATGAATTATTTATATTTCATTAATTATTTATATTATAAAACAAATTATTTAAATAGTTATTAGTCAAGTAATTTATATTCATATTGTGTATATACAATCATTTTAAGAAAAGAAAATTCTAAAGAAAAGAAAATTCTAAATGAATCTTTTATCTTCACATTCTTGTAAGTCTTAAAAATTCTTTGCTGCAAATATATGGAAATACGAAGTTATATAAAATTATATATATTAATTATATTAAAAATAATTTTTTTAAATAATTTTGTTATTTGTATTTATATTGTATACTATATAACAAAAACATAAATATAATTATTTAAATAATTTGATTCAAATATAAATAATTGTACATATGGACATATACATAATTATTATTTGTTTTACATATATATAAAATATAAAACTTATCGCAAGTAATAGGTAATATTATGATTTAATACATTAATGAAAAAACTTAGGATTGTTATATACATGTAGGAGCGACATGTAATATACAACGTGGAATAACGTACATACAGGAAGCATGAATGTAAACGTGTTTTTCACATAACATGAGATATAGTCAGGACGATTTTGTAAGGGAGAAAATGGACGTACTTGATTCCTCTATAACTAATGAACATTTTTCATTGTTTTTCATAATTTTTGTCGCTCGGTCGAGCTTTGTTTTCCTGGTTTCTCGGATTTATCATCCCTACTTTTAACGTTCTCCAGATTTTCTTTTCACGCGATATCTTTTTACTGTCGTGACCACAAATACGAAATGGTCAAATGTGCAGCATTACTCACATTAATTAAGCAAGAAAATATTAGAGTTGCATTTGAGGAGAAGAAATATTTATGAAGATATTCATTGATCAGTAAGAAACAACTTATTTTGTATAATATATTTTGTATAATATTTTATAAAATTATGAGAGTAAACATTACATATACTTAAAAATATTTTCGCAAAATATTGTTTAGAATATTTATTAAATATTTTAAAGGAATTTTTAATATTACAAGTCGAAAAATTGTGGAAATTGCAATAATCAAATTGAAATTTTTCATCTGAAGAAAAATATACTGATTGGATGTAAAAGTGGTTCTTGTGAATCAAGAAAGTTAGTTGAACAAATTGAAGTGAACGAAAGTAAGTTAGCGAGCGAGATTTCACTTTGAAATTTGATTAACTTTCTATTTCTATTGAATCACCTTTACCATTCTTTATTAAATTTCGCAAAGACGAAACTTTCTCAAAGACGCGACACAAAATAAAAATTGATATGATTTTGCGAAGTTGCATTGAATTACACATTTTATCATGTTTCTTCGTGTGTGTAAGCTCCGCAGCGATCATTATTCGAAATTGACGACACGATGGACGAACGGCGGTGAACAGCGGCGAACCTATTGTGATTCCATTGGGTCATCCCGTTAGTCATGATTAAGCAAATTTCATACTCGAGCTATTAATATTACAGCAGGTGACCGCGCGAGTTCCACAAAATTCCCCTGGCTAGTATAGAATGCATACACTGACCCCGACAACCGCCATATCGTCGGCGAACTTGCTGAACTTGATTAAATTGCGTTTGACGACACTTCGACTATTTATGGGTCGAGAGCAAATAATCGAATGTTTTTGAGTTCTGTATAATGCATAGATAGATGCCGATAGATTTCATTAGGTATTAGAAAAATAAAAAAAGAGAAAGAAAAAGAATTGTGTTCGAAATGACATCGACTATTTATAGGTTGAGAGTAAATCGAAAATTGTTTGAAAATCTTTTATGTGATAGATTTTTGATAATTAGCAAAATAGAGAGAAAGAGGGGGGGAGGGAGAGAGAGATTGATTGATTGATTGATTGATTGATTGATCGATCTTTATTAGTTTCATTAGCTACAGTATGTGATACAATCTAATATAATGCCTATTTATTAATTATATGGCACAACAGCATTCTTTTAAAATTTTTTAATCTTTTCCTTTCTTATTTCATTAAATAAATTGTTGTACATTTTAAACCCATCATATAACAACATTTTTTCTGTCCTTCTCTAATTGTACATTTTTTAATATGTATATTTCCCTTTGATTTTGTTTGAACTCCTTCCTCTCTTCTTACTTGTTCTATCTCACTTTTTAAATAATCCGGACAATCTCCATTTACCATTTTCAAAATACAAACACGTATTTCTTTCCTTAATTGACATAAATTGCAATTGCTCAAGCATGTCTTCAATTCTTGTTCTGTAATTGCACCATAATATTATTTTCATTCTTTTATTTTGTAATTTCTGTAAATATTGCACATTATAATCATTTAAACTCAATAATATAGATGAACATTATTCAAACAATGAAGCAATTATCGCTTTGTATACAACACTCTTTATGCATGGTGTTAAATTCATACTAATTCATACTAATTCATACTAATTCGACGAAATGCCCCCAATTTCGATCCTATCTTTTTCCCCAGATAGTTAACATGTGCTGCAAAATTTAAATGTCTATTTATAATGACACCTAAGTATAATATTTAATTTCACTAACCACTTCTAATGCTATATTTTCTAATTTTACTTTTATATTGCTTTCCGATATTTTTTTTTAATACTTTTAATTAGCATAACTTTGGTTTTATTCATATTTAATTTCAGTCTATTATTTTTCAATCATTCCTCTATTTTTGTATCTGTATATTAAGATTATCATTTATTTTTGGCTTGTATGTCTATTGTATATATTAGTACATCATCTAATTAATTTCACAATTGAAAACAATCTCGTCAAGTCATTTATATAGAATAAAAATAATAACGATTCTAATACTGATCCCTGTAGAACTCCCAGCTTCACAGCAATAGATCCTGATAAACTTCCATTAAATTTAACTCTCTGAGTTCTGTTTTCTAAATAACTTTAAAACCAATTAAGTACTACTCCTGTTATCCCATAACTTTTCATTTTCTTTAACAAAATATCTCTGTCTATTAATTCAAATCCTTTTTAAATCTAAAAGTATAACTCCTGTTATCTTTCTTTAATCTATATTTTTTTTCCAACTCGATATAACCCATTGAAGGACAAACTTACTACAACTATGAATGTCTCGCTCTAAACTCTGATTGGCACTCTTCTAATAATTTATTATTCTCTAAATAATTAACTAATTGTGAACTGTTATTTCTAATACCTTCTCTAAACCGGTAACTTATATTATAGATCGAAATTCTTCTATTTTTTTTGTTCTTTGTATTTTTGTATAGGAATTACAATAGCTTCTTTCCACTCATTTGAGAATATTCTCTCCTCTGGGAGGATCTATTCAGTACTTCGTACAATTTTATATCTGCCACCCTTTTCATTATCTCAACAGTTATTCCTTCTTCTGTATCACTTTTGTTTACTAATCTATTAACTATTCGATTTAATTCGCCTACATTAATTATATTAAAAACTTCAAATTTACTCTCAGTATATTTATCTATTATTAATTCTAATGTATCATCGCTTTCTAAAGTCTCTAATATGCTATCTATAAAATATCTATTAAAAATATTTGCTATCTCATATATTATACTATACAAAGTGTCTCCACACTAAATCTCCTTATATGTATTATCTCTATTTATATTATTTTCAGCAACTCCCAAGAGAGAGAGAGAGAGAGAGAGAGAGAGAGAGAGAGAGAGAGAGAGAATTACGTATGATTAAATTGCATTCGATGAAACTTCAGCTACTTATGAATAAATAATCTCGAATGATTTTAAAATCCTCTATGCCAGTAGATTTCGAAGGTATTAGAAAAATAAAAAAAGAGAAACAATTACATATGATTACCTAAGTTACGTTCGATGAGATTTCGGCTATTTATGGATTGAGGGCAAATATAGTTTTAATTCTCTATGATGCAACAGATTTCGAAAGCGTTGGAAAAAAGACAAAGAAAGAATGTATATGTGAATATATGATATATTATGAATACATGATATACTGATATTCTATGTGCTATTATCCTTGTGTAATAAGCATCCAAATCACATAATTTATCTATGAAGATAAAATACTGTAGGGGAATTTTGTAGTATTTTATCGCATCGGATCCTTTCCATTAGGGGGACATGATGATGTTTGATCCTTTTTTTTTTTTTTTTTAAAAATTGGGCATGTAGGGGGGGAGGGTCTGGTCCGCTGCCGTTAGAAGGGTAATGGGGGGGGCCG
>Ga0157363_1004094_pt1 | contig 13361 bp, 7 predicted proteins | sample AttsexASBM1_FD_111477 | JGI IMG/M metagenome (GOLD analysis project Ga0157363, IMG submission 111477) | Fungus gardens microbial communities from leaf cutter ant in Ribeirão Preto, State of São Paulo, Brazil - Atta sexdens ASBM1 | ecosystem: Host-associated > Fungi > Mycelium > Unclassified ...
CATATTTATTGAATTATTATTTACATACTATACATATTATAATATGTTTATAATAGTTTGTACAATTTTGTGTTTATTGAAACATTAGTAAAAATATTTTCTTATTTTCCTTTATCTCTATATTTGATTCTTACAGTAAGTCAGTTGCAATTAACGCAATAAAATAATAAATTCATAGATTAGAATAAAATAATTTATTTCTATTTATAAATTTTGATATTTATATTGTAAAAGAAATGATTATTTTTATCATTTTCTTTCGTTTTCGAATTCAACAATATATTTTATATTATATTCTATATTATAATATACATAATTAATTTATTACTGTCTATTAGAATCTTTGCTTTATTGCACATATTATATGTAAGCATTCCCTATGTAACCATCGTAAATCATTGTGAACTTTTACGTGAATTGAATTGAAACAGTTTTCTAGTATTCCTACAATAACAATATAATAATAGTAGATAATAATAGAGTATAAATAATGATAATGTAGTAATAACATATAATTAATAATAATAAATAATAATAATTAACAATATAATAGAGTAGAGAGTTTTAACAAAACAATATAATAGAATTTCTACAAAAATTATAAAAACTCTACATTTCTTCCTTTACACTATGCACGCTATTATATTTGTACTCCGTGTCCGATACATTACACTGCCGCCAGTTCCCTCTTGTGGTCGAGTCATTAAGCACGCGAATTGAGGGACCGTCCATTTCTCCGAAGATTTGAAAATTTAAACGTCTAACGAGATTTGTTGGTGTGACGATTTGTGTTGGTAGCCACGAACACGGGTGTGCGTGGTGTGTGTATCAGCGGAGATACTCATCGTCGCTGGGACACACGCTTTCTGGGAGAATTCGGCCGTCAGATTGAGAAATCGAGCGACGGCGATCACGATAAACAATCCTCCGATTGTGTCTCCAATCGCGTTTCGAACGCGCCGTACAATCGGTAGTGCGACCCGGAGGTGGAAGGTAGTTCTCCCGCAAATTTCCCAAGTTCGTCTAAAGGCAGATTAGGGCAACATGGCTACCATGGTCAGGTATCGGTATTCCCTTCCTTGTTCCATGTTTTCACGTGACATTCGTTCTTATCCCTGCGATCTCATTTTCTTGATCTCATAGATCACTCTCGTGATTCTCTTCTGTGTTGTAATTGTATTGTCGAAATCGGAAAATATTTCGCGTCATTTGTATACTTTATTTGTATATAACGCTGCGGCACATTCCGTGTAGGTACACACGTGTTTACTTGAACAGGTAGTTTCTAAAGGAATGTGCGTGTTCTCGATGAGGATATTCGATGCGAGTATTCCACCCGTTTTCGATATTTTGATCGCCGCGTAGTTTCTTTGTAAATAGATTTCTGTAAGAAATGGACACTGTAGATAGTACTTATCTGTAATTTTTGCAAATCGTAAAAGGGTGCTTTTCATTTGATGACATAAATCGACATAAATTCTATTTTTGTCATTCTCTGAATGTCAAGAAAGATAGAACGACACTTATGTCGACTTGTGTCATCAAATGGAAAATACCCAAAAGTTAGCGAGAAAATGTTCGTCGTCGAGGGGGATTTATCCCCCCTCCGATCTCTTTTAAAATATGCACGTTTCATGTATTTCAATACATAGAAACCAAATTCGCTCGAAAAAAATTATCCCTTTCATTTTATGCCCGTTTCTATCAATGTAGATTAACTTTCTCAATTTTTCATTTACTGTTAATCTTTTTCTGATTCTAAAAATTGGAAAAAGGAGTAAGAAATTGAACTAGATTAAAGTTAATCTTATATTGATGAAATTTGGTATTAGTGATTTTTTTTTTATATAAAATGTTGATTTACAAACATCGTGCTTTATAAAAAAAAAATAAGATTTTACACAAACACGCATTGTATTCATTGATTAAAAAAAAAATCTTTTATAAATGAAAATACATTCATAATAAAGAGTACCAGACGAGAAGAAATTTTTTTCGGGCAGATTCTTTTTTTATGTTTTCGAGATGCATAAAATACATAACATACATTTTTAAAAAATTGGAAAAAAAAATATATTTATAATGAATATTTATCAAAAGTTATTTTTAATCTTTATTGTATGATGCAGGAGTCTTTAAATTTTACAAATTCTAAAATCTATGTATATGTGTGGTTATACAAATTGATAGTATTTGTAATATTCTTTAAATGATTATGTATATTACAATTAAAATAGTTATTAACTTTTATATTTATTTATATGCATGTTCTGGAGAGAAACTTAGAATTTAAATCGTATTTATCCAAAATTATTTCAAATGTTTATTACAACAATTTTTAAGTTTTACTCCAGAAGCCTGTATATGAAGAATCTTTTGTATATTTGTAGTGTACTAATTATATTTGTAACATTCTTTAGAAAATTTAAAATATATGTATATAATTAGAATAAATTTTGATTATTAACTTTTACATTTATTTATATGTGTATGTCCTCTAGATCTAACATATAGATCCTCTAGATCTCCCATAATATATAATACTATATTTCCTACGTATATGTTTTAGGTCTGTCTCTAATATTTTCTAACAAAATTAAATAATTTTAAAATTACTAACATCCTTCATTTTGCACAATAAGAGATAATATAAAATAATATGTATTACATGTGCTTATGCACATAAAGCTTATACATAAATTAACATATTAATATATTTCTGAGAATTCTTACAATTTATGTCTTCTTAAGTAATTTATTAATTAATAAGTTCCTACACAATAGTACAATATTACAAAAAGACTTGCAATATTGTTTTTCTTTCAGGAGATTGTGACACAACAAGCAAATTGTATGTTATGTATTGTCAAAAATTCTGAAAGAGAGAGAGAGAGAGAGAGAGAGAGAGAGAGAAAGAACAAGAAAGATAAATGGAATAAAGACATTAAATCTCATATGACGAAAATGTTTGGAAATTAAGCTTCGGAAGCATCTTGAACAGGCAAAGTTGTATATGTAATATTATTATAAATAATACAATGTTTTGAGACTAGAGAATTTAATAGTAATCTATTAAAAATATACACAGACTGTTTTGTTTGCCTTATATATGCATTTTTTTTTAATACAATGCTGTTATATTTGTGTGAAATTATTATTCGTTAAGTACAGTTATTAATTTGCATTACAATTTGTTTTTACAGCTCTGTATATTTCACATGCATACATATTTATAAATTCCATGACAAGAGATAGACAGAGTGAATTATAGTATCTCATTATTTCTAAATTCCTAATTGTTATACAGTTTTGTTTCTTTACGTTACAGCTGATTATATATATATCTATTGTGTTAAATTTTAGATTTAACATAGTAAGGTCGCAAAAGATACAACATAATATCTTGCAAAACTACATTAAAAAAATAAAATATACATATAAAAGAAAAAAAAGAAAGAAAAAAATAAGAAGCTTGAAGCTTTTCTAAGTGTACATGTGTACATTCATTTGATGAAATACCAATTATTGCAAGATACGTTTAATAATAATAATAACATTGTGTGCTTTATTGATTGCCTTATTGATTACAAATATTTATGAGTGCTATTAAGTGCAATATATTGATACATTAAGAATTAAACAAATAAACAATCCAAAAAGGAGATCTAATATCTTGTATACTTATTTGACTATGTATCATACTGTATATCCATCACAAATGATGGTACAAATAATGGGAGGACACCAAACAAGTGGACAATGTCCACCAGCACAAAGTCATACTCTGCATATTAATGGTGTAAATGCATTACATCAATCTGATTTCCCACAATATGGTCCGAATATCTCTGGACACAACAGGCATCGTACGATACAGGTATATGTTAAATCTTTTAGATTTAATTTAAACATTATATTATGTATTACATGTTCTAGTATGTAATTAAATTGTATTAGTATCATTTATTGCAATCCTTTGTTTATCAAAGGAAGAATTCAAATATGCAGTATAATAGTAAAACAATTATACAATATGACAGAATTTGTTTTCATTTTATGAATGTATCTTGTATTATATATATATAATATCTCTGTTGGAATATACAAATAATATTCTTACAGACAGGATCTCCATTGGATTTATTACAATTAATAGGTGTCGATGTACCATCATTACGACGTATAGAATATATACAATCAAACAATAATTCATCTTCTATAAATTGGGAAAGACGCATAAATACATCCAACAACTCATCAATTATACCATTTTCAAATTATAATTTCAAGCCTACAAATACTAATTCGACAAAGAAACCAAGCTGGAATAACAGAAATAGCAGACGGTGTTCATATAGGAATTTTTCAAAATACGAGGCATATAATAGCGATAGTGGGTTTAGTTCTCGTTCACCAACTCCAAATAAACATTATATTGACAATAGTTTAACAGAGTCTTCAGACGAACGAGATTCTACGAGTTCAGTAAGAGGACAGTGGCTAAAGTAATTATTATACACACTTTCAAAATTATCTGTTACTGTCAGATTTTCAAATATATTGTTTTTTTCTTTCAAATAAAATCTATATTAAATACATATCACAAAAAAGAAAATAAAATAGAAGGAAAAAGAGTAAGTAAAATTTGAAATGAAAATAGAAAAAATAAAATAAACTAATTAGCAAGATTAGAAAAGAGGATAAGAAAGTATAATATTTTTGTAATTTCAAGAGAAACATTAAATATAGAAAAAAAATACACAATACACGCGTGCAAATATATATACATATATATATTTACATATGTAATTAAATCATTAATCATTAATTAAAATGAAATTTTTAGCAAAAAGCATCATAAAGTAAATCCGGATAATAGAGCATATAATAATACAGTAGATGGCTTAATTTCAAGTGCCTCTGCACATCAGTTTTATCCACCTCAACGGGCCAACAGTGGTTACGGTACTTCCACTCCGAGATCATATGTACAAAATTATCAGAACAGAAGAAGATATTTATCAGGCAAACATTTTTTTTCTATCTAATAACATGTAGTAATATACTAGGATCTTAAAATTGTAAAATACATACATATAGGAAATAAAAAATATGTACAATACATATAGGAAATATGTACAATACATATAGGAAATAAATTTACTTCAAATTAACTAGGATTCGTTTCTAGGCAAGAACGAAAATGCATCTTCACAAAGATTTCCGCGAAATCGTAAATATTCTGAAGTATCGAATTATGATATGTTTCCCGGATGTACTGCAGCTCCTGATAGATTTCTTGCTAGATCTCATTTAGTACAAGTAACTTCTGTACCAAACAATCTTGTTACTGGATCATCATGGGATGATCTATCCGAACAAATTTGGCGTAAATTTATTGCGCACCAACAAACCGAAACTACTTATAGAAAGAAAATGATGCTATGGAAACATCTTAACACATACATGAAGGTAAAAGATAAGAAAGGGAAAGATAAATAAGACTTGAACTTCTATACTGTAACTCTCAAATGTTGTCATTACATTTTTATTATCTCTTTTACCATATCTAAAACGTATACAATGGCAATATAACTGTTCGTTAAAAAATACTGAATAGGGGCCTTAATATAGTAAAATAAAATATTGCCAAGATATCTTTAAAATAAAAACAAGATATCTTTAAACTTTCAAAATAGCATACTAATATTTACTATTTACTATTTATATTTTTACACTTATATGTGTATTATAAAAAATAATTTTTTTTAGACTTTATATCCAAACTGTAGTGTATTTGTGGTTGGTTCAACAATGAATGGGTTTGGTTCAAATGATAGCGACGTTGATGTGTGTCTTTTAATGAAACACACAGAACTGGATGTAAGATGTATAGCTATAGAACATTTATTAGAAGTGCTAAAGCACCTTAAACAAAGTAGTATGTAAAATTTATGAATATATAATCCAATAAATACTAATTAACAGTAATATAATATCAATGTTATAATTTCCTACCCAACAATATAAGCGCAATATAACACATGTGTTATATTTCATTTATATTAATAAGTGAGAAATTATAACATTGATGTTATATTGTTAATTGATATTTACTGAGTAAATTCGTAAAAATTTAATGTATTTATTTGCAGTAGTTTAATGATAAATAACTCATCTTTTGTATCCAGATTTCGTCGAACAACTTGAAATTATACATGCAAAAGTACCTATTATTACATTCTTTGATGTAGTACGAAAATTTAAAATCGATATGAATTTTAACAATTCTGTTGGCGTCAAAAATACACATCTACTATATTGTTATTCCAAACGTAAGTTCGATAAATAACTTTTGTATTTGCAAAATAAATATGTATTTGTGTATTGAAACAAATATTTTAATCATTATTATTTGTATAAATATTTTTTACAGTTGATTGGAGAGTAAAACCATTAGCGCTTGTTGTTAAACTTTGGGCTCAATGGCATAATATTAATAACCCAAAGTGTAGGACACTGTCCAGTTACTCTTTAGTCCTTATGGTTATACATTTCTTACAATGTATGCATGCTACAATTTTTTTTTACTGTTTCTTTTGTAGCTCATTCTATTCGTAATTGAAATAGAATGTAAGTATTGTTTTTATAGGTGGTACTAATCCTCCTGTTCTTCCGTGCTTACATTCAATGTTTGCAAACAAATTTAAGTCGGACGCAGATATTTATAATATCAATATTCATGAGGATTTGAACATTCCATCGTCCACTCATTTACCTGAGAACCATCAGTCTTTAGGGGAATTATTGTTTGAATTTTTCAAATATTATGTTGAATTTGAGTAAGTAATTTCGAATTCAAACGATATGTAATATTACAATATAACGACAGTGGCGATATTTAATTTGTATTATTAAATTAGCTTCAGCCAATACGCGATATCCGTACGTTTAGCAAGCAAAATACCGAAAGAGGAATGTCGTATGGTACAATCATCTAAAAATGATCCTTATCAATGGAAATATCTGTGTATTGAAGGTAATAGAATGTTCTTCACATAAAAGTGATTGAAAATATTATTTTTCATACTTATCTACCATTGCAATATTATAGAGCCATTTGACTTGACTAACACAGCTAGATCAGTCTATGATCCGGATATGTTCTCTAAAATTATATTCATATTAAATATTACATATACAAGACTGAAGCGAAGATATAATTTAAACGATGTGTTTGATGAAATGCATCTAATGATGATTGGTACTGATTGGGGGCTAACGATAAGTGACGAAGAATGATAAGATCGTCTTGTGTGACATGTTTACCTTGTGATACTGAGCTTTATTTTTAAATAATTTATATTATTTGTGCAAGGTACAAATGTGTCCTCCGTTTAAAATCCTATTTTTCCTTTTTGGAGGATTAAAATCACAAGTACATTATCAGGATGTTACATATATAGTTAATAATACATATGTAACTTATTACTAACTATATATGTAACACCCCGAAAGAAATGTTGCTATCTGCATTTATTAACATGCAAAAAAAGTATTTCATTTTGATATAAAAGATTGGATACACAGATATATCATTCTTATCCAACTTTAACATTGCGATGTGTGCAATAAAGTTTATTATTTATATTAAAATCAATTAGGCTTGTTTAGATTGAAAGATTTTTCGAAATCTTTAATGAAATAATTGTAACGCATTATATGAAAAACTTATACAGCATAATATACTGCAGGATATTATTTTAATATCAGATGTTCATTTTTGGTGGCATGATTAGCAATCTATAACTTGAGATATTTTTGATTAACAATATGTTGATGAGTCTTTTTTGCATTTTATAACTATTTTTTAAAGTTATAGACGAAATTTCAATATTCTTCACTACTCTTTAATATTTTTATCTTTATATATTTAATAAGTGATTGTGACGCGTGAAAGTTCACAACACTACTTGCTAAACACTTTATTAGGTAGGAATTATGTTAATGATAATTACGATAGCCGACAAGATATATGCATTCCGCATATATTGATATTAGACGTAAAACTTGAGCATGATGTAAAGAGCAGTTATTAAATAGTACCAATGTTTTCATTGGAAAAATTACATTGAATGAATTTCTTTACAATAATGATTATTATACTGTAATCGTGTAGTTATTTAATTATTTAATTGCGAAATATTATCTAATTAAAGATTTGGAGAGATCTAAACAAGCCTAACTGATTGTAATTTTAATATAAATCAGAAACTTTAGTGCATATACCGCGATATTAAAATTTAGAGACAAATGATATTAATACATTCGATCTTTAATGTCAAAATTGAATATTTTTTTGCATTATAATCAATTTTCTTATAGATAATTAAATAGTTACACGATTACAGCATAATAATTACTAAGTAATTGTATTGAAATTATTTAATACAATTTTCTCCAATGTATATTACTCACTATCTCACACACAATAAGTTTTTCATTTAATATCAATGAATATAAAATATAAAATGTTTTATATGCGGCTGTCGTAGTTATTGTTAACATGAGATTATGTCGTGATGATTATGAAGTCTTTATTAAGTACATGAAAAAGGGAAAATTAAAACATAGTAAACAATAATGAAATTTCGTTTGTAACGTTAAGAAATGATTATCAGATATAAAAACTAATTATTAGCATAGTCTTTATTAAAAATTATAAATACGCATCTGATATTAAAATAATATCCTGCGATTACATATAAAAATAAAAAGAAGGAAGTAGTATACTTAGTTACTATTTCTAAAAAAAAAATATATATATATGAGCGTGGAATTATGGAAAATATAAACTTTTAGTATTGTCATTTGCAAAACATTAAAAAGAAAAAAAGGTAAAGGCTTACTAAAAATAAAAAAAAAATGTTGAAAATTCGAAACGAATTAATTATTTACGTTTATAATATTGTTCAGATATAAAGTCAATGTATGACTAAATGTAGCGGTTAGCAAGACTGTGTTTCTTTTAAAAGGATTAAAAAATTTTCTAAATTACAGTAACTATCTTAAAATTTACAATATATTTTTATGTCAGTAGAATGGTTTATAACTTACATTAATCTTGAATCGCGGGATATAAATTGGCAATACATACATAAAATTTCTAATTTGTTGAAAATCGAAAAGCTACAAAAATATTTCTTGATAAATAAATATATAATCTTATTTATTTCTCAGCAAAGTGCTTTTTCACAAATATTCTTTCACAGACATTTATTTCTTTTTTCATCATTTAATAGTTGCGTATCATTTATTAATAGTTGCAATTATATATTACACGATTATGTGTTCCTGAATTGGCCATTCAAATTATCAATTTTATTGAAAGACATCTCGTAAGTAAATTCAAGATAAAATTATTTCATACAATCATTAATATCGAAAACATTTAATTACATCGAAAGGTATCAAATTTTCATTTATAAAATTATTTCTTACAGCAATAATCCTTAGTAGAAGAAACACTCAAGCTTGAATCTACTTTTTTTTTATTTGCCGAAGGGGGATATACTATTTCCATTCTTTTATTAATACAATTTTCTACTGATTAATCTCCAAAAAATATGGAATACTGTACGTGGTGTTCTTGAAAATAATATGTGAAAAATAAAATTGTGTTTGCAGTTTAACAAGTAAATTGCTATCGCGATTATACTTCAACTTCAAATCTACATGAATGAAATATAAATAAATAACATCTATTAATTTGCAAGATAAATGTGAGATATGAAGTAGTATACATGTATTTTTCTTCATGTGTATGCAATATTCCTTTGGCTAATGAAAAGATTGATATCTTAATTTTGATGTGATATTCGACTATATATATCTTTTTGTAATATATTACACTATCATCGTATCTAATACTTTTCTAAGTGCCTAATTTAACTCTTCAATATGTTATTATAAAATTAAGAAGAAGTAATTATAATTGTAAAGTAAATTTGCAGGCGTCAAATTTATGTCACTTAGGAAAATTTGCATCAGTATATTTTTCTGTCGAAGTTAATACTTTCTAAATTTATGAATTAAAAACAACCTTCTGTAATCCAATTTTCTTGTTAAATAAATGCAATGTTTATACATTATATAGCGTATGCTTACTTCGTTTTGTTCCCTTAGGTTAGAAATCGATAACTATTATATATCAATTATCTGTTATTCGATTTATTAAATTGACAAGCAATTTTAATTTGATGCTACAATCAGGCATCATATTATAAAGATGTATTGATGATGATGTTTCAACATTTTGTATTTACTGTTTAAAATTAAATTCTACACAGTTATATATTTTTTTTATTACATTTTTATTTATTATAAATGTTTGAAAATAATCCTATATTCTTTCTATTTCTTTCTTATTTCCATTATCTACTGTTGTTATTATATCTTCGCAAGATTTAAATAATATAATAATGTTATTATTTAAGAAAGAAATTCATTCTATACTTTTATGAGGATATAATAGTGACATAATAGACGACTTTCGAATTGTTTTCAATGTAATCGATATTCTCTGTTGATAAGTTTATCAAGTAGTTCGCAGAACTACTTGTCTCCTAAACAAAAATTAAGCGGTCTATTGGCTTTCCTATATTATAATTTAGATATTAATTCTTATAATAATAATAATAATAATAATAATAATAATAATAAATAAACTTCAAAGTTAATGAGAAGGCAGAAGGTTTGCAGTTATCGTATAAGTTATCGTATATCGTAAAATTATTTTTTTAACACTGTTTTCTTTATTTCGTAATTTTGAATTCGCTTTGTAGTCATCCTCAGCAATATTATTGAATTTCGTCTAATTCGGCTAAAAACGTTAAACGGTCTAAAATGAGTCACTCTCAAATTACCAGAACTGTAGTGGATTCTCGAATAGAGCACTCAACATATTAAGAAGCTTTGGAAATTTGATTTTATTATGCGATAATTCACATCGATAAAATAATGACATGTATGTAATCACGAACATTTATAACAAAGACAATTTCAATACGTCTGTATGATTTTGTATGTCATATATGCCTGATTAATTCTTATTAAAGACAAAGAAATTTCGACATAGGAGGGTCTTTTGAAAAATATTGAGTTTCAACATGAACATGGCAATTACTCGTCAAAACCATTCTGTTGTGTGTGATGTGTGTGATACCATTTTGGATGATCAGTTGCTGTTTAAGAGTTATTTGTGCCAGTCGATGTCAATGTTTTCGTTTAAGGAAAATCTATATCCTTCGAGCCTAGGAAACAGGAAAAAATCGTTAGTCATTAGATCGTTAGATCTGGTAAATACGGTAGGTAGTTAATTAATTCGAACCAAAATTCGTAAATTTTTATTTGCGATTGTCGATATTCGATTTTTTCCATTTTTACAAAAACACTAGCACAAATGAGCCAAACAACAACTGAGCGTCTACATTTTTCCCGTTACATCTAACGGGAAAAACGCGAACTTTTTCCTACACCTAATAATTTTCACAGGTATTTAGCGAAACATATACGACTGTAGTATCAGAATGGTTTTGATTAGAGTTCCTCTATAGATAGAGGGACTAGTTTTGACGAGATAATAATGCCATCTTCATGTTGAGACTCAAAACTTTTCAAACGATCTTCTATATATAAAAATTATTATAGTAAAAAAATAGTACAAATATTATTATGCCTCGCTCGAATACTATTATGCACCTATTTCTTTCTCCTTTTTCGTTATCAAATTATTATTTTATTTATTTTTATTTTCTACTCTTTTCTCTCATTTGTAGGGACCTCATTTAATGCTCGATATTTATTTTCAGCATCAAAATAGGTTATATGGTCAAAATTAATACTGGATTATAGAAATTAAATGCATAAAAATAATGTCATATATGTATATTATGCGTAAATTTCTAATCGAGTAATATGATGAATTTATTCAACTTTCAGAATTATACACAGAGTGCGTTTTGGGAGATGTTACTAGTGCTATTTGTGTTATTCTATCTGCTTTTATCATTGTTTTATCTAATAAATAATAAAGGTAGAATGACAAAACAAGACTAATATAATATATTTAATGTCTTCCCCAATCGACGCATCCTGAGTTCTGAGAAGAAAGAAGTATCAGATTCTGATCACGTGATCATGTTGGCATTGCTTTTAAACATCTCTGGAAGCGAGTAGTTGGAAGTTAGAGTTCGCTTTATTGGAAGTCCTCTTTATTTAATCAGTGGAAACCAATACATACTATCATAAAGATATTAGATATTCGATTTTCGTGAAATTTTGTAAAGCTTCTGTAGAGAATAGAGCAAGATTTTGTTCTATTATTTAATAATAGAAAATAAATAGTTAATAATAGAAAATAATAAGTGAACTATAATGTCATTTCAAATTGATTTTATAAATTTTTCTGAGCAAATAATTCCAACGTTAACGAATTGATCGGACATTTTAGTATTGATAGTGATTTGCAATATCATGCCGTACACAAAAAATTATATATACAAGAAATTTGATTAGATAAAGAATACTGATTATTATGATATTAATAATTATCATAACAATAATTATTATAAAAATATTAATAGTTATTATAACAGAATATCTGTGTTGCATATTATTTAAAATAATGTACAATAATAAAAGTTTAATTAATAAAACAGACTTTTAAATAACAACAACTATCTTTTTTTTCTTCTTTTAAAAAACAAGTAACCGTGTCATTAGTATTGCAACTGAAGTATTATATTCCTTCTTCGGATCCTAACAATGTGAATTTCGATCTCAACAAAAATTTTATGTCTACTCGTCACAGACCTACTTCGTATTTTAAATTGGATAACTTATTAAGATGGCTTTTCAATAATTTTCATCGATTTGAAAAACCATTATCAGTATCACAAAAAGAACGTTGGTACGTTGATATCAATCATTTAAGCAATGTTGATCAATTACAACTATTATATAAGTTAAATGAATTAAAAATTACATAATAAAGTTAAAAAGTTAAAAGACATTAATTTTAACTTATTATTAACTTTTTTAAAGTTAAAACTTTTTAATCTTTGAATGTCAATATTTTTAAAATAAAATTTTAAACATTAGACAATTAGAAAAAGTTTAATGTTTATAAAAAGCGTAATGTCTTACTAATGACATGGTTACTTATTTTTTAAAAGAAGAAAAAAAGATAGTTGTTTATTTAAAAGTCTGTTTTGTTAATTAAACTTTTATTATTGTACATTATTTTAAATAATATGCAACACAGATATTCTGTTATAATAACTATTAATATTTTTATAATA
>Ga0157363_1004095_pt1 | contig 13360 bp, 16 predicted proteins | sample AttsexASBM1_FD_111477 | JGI IMG/M metagenome (GOLD analysis project Ga0157363, IMG submission 111477) | Fungus gardens microbial communities from leaf cutter ant in Ribeirão Preto, State of São Paulo, Brazil - Atta sexdens ASBM1 | ecosystem: Host-associated > Fungi > Mycelium > Unclassified ...
GTAATCCACGCATGTGATTGGGTAATCTTGCTACTTATCCAATAGATAAAATTTACCAAAAGGTGGAACAATTGGGTCTCAAAGTATTACAAATGGTTTGTATTCACACGAGTATTTTAAGGACAAGCTTAGCAAGCAATCTTATCCTTAAAAATATTCGTGTGAATATACATTCGTGTGAATATCCTTCATATACCGATTAAATTACAAGTTCAATCATATGATATAAAAATTATTGCATTAGCATGTTACTATTTAAAATTGAATTTCTATAGTAACAGATTTAAAAAGAAGTAGAGCATATATTTTTCTTGTTTATGGCCATGTTATCTTCTGACGTTTTTTCGGTAGAGATTCCTGAAAGGTTCAAATACATCTGCTATTATTCACTTACAAATTAAGATTATTGTAAAACTTATATAATATTATATCTTAATAGAAACAAATAGTCTTTGTAAATATTTCATTTTATAAACTTACATGTTATATTATGATAAAAAAATCTTATCTCAGAATCTTATTTGTAGAAAACTCAAACTTTATCTAGAGGTAAGTAGACTGTTAGCCTTACCTCTCTTACCTTATCTAATTATTTGACTTATCTGAACTATAAAAGATTAAGATATGATACCTGGCTCTGTTCTCCATAATTGCGTTTATAAATTCCATTACACCCAATTTCTTTTGGCGTTGAACATAATCGAATCTTCTTGCCCACTGATTTCTGATCGTTAAGAAGAGGTTTTGTATCTGTCTGAGGTTGAGATGTTTGAAATATCCTCTTATTTCCTTTGTTCAAGTCTGTAGCTAAACTGTGCGTATCATTATCACTAAAAAAAAGACAAATTTAATGTTAACACAGTAAAATATTCTTTATTATCTTTATTTAAGATATTCTTTACCTAAACAATATATTCTTTACATAAAAACTTACCTTATAACTGTAATGGAATTCTCTGATATCATATCTATATTCTTTGCATTTCCATGTTGCCGCTGAGGTAAAGGCATTGCAACTCGTTTGTACATTTCCAGCAACTCACTTTTACATAGTTTTTCAAACTTAAAGATCTCAATGCAACTCTATAATGAAAAAAGATGTGAAGATGTAATTGAGACATCATAAAATATGTCTGAAATTTAAATGTCAGTGATATGCTTTTATTATAAATTATTCCTATAACAAATATTATTATTAATTCATAACAAACATATATTATCATTGTTTTTTCCATTTTACAAATAATAATTTAGAATATATTATTCTGGTTTATAAATTTATATAAAAATATAATTCATAAAATCTATCTTTGACATTTAACCTAAATTTGTGTCATGTTAACATTTGTTGAAGTCTGAAATAATTCAGACAACGACTCTCACGTACATTAAATTATCTTCCAATAAAATCGGATAAAAAAACAGAGAAAAATAATAGATAAATCGAGAGAAGTTTGTAAACATGCCTAACCTATGCGACAACTTACGTTCTTCAGAATCTCGCGGAGCTGATGCTCTGACAGCGATTCCGGATGCGTGAGCTCGTACGAGTCCAGTTTCCACATCGTCTGCGTTTCCTTAGGTCAGAAGAAGAAATCATAGATGGTCATCTCACGACGATCATTTCATACAAGCGGCGCAATTCAATCTTTATCGCCCATCGTTATCACTTCCCACTATCGGACGTATTGTACGTCGCGCCGCGAGTCGTATGGGACAACAGACAGTTGTAAATTCCCGATTAATCATCCGTGTTAATCATCAAACTACAATTATAATTGCTACACAGTAATAATGATTCAAGATATATGTTGCAAACCTGGAGAGAATATAAAAAAAAGAAAAATAAAATATAATATATTTAAACATATAAATGCGGTCTCTTTTTCAGCGTTAAAATTACAAAGATTGATCCAAAGTAAATAGAAAAAAAGTGGAAACTTCATATCTGAGATATTTAATTAATAATTATATAAAAATTATTCCAAAACATAAAATTTCAGAAATTGTGATTTTCAATATTTTTAAATTAAAACCTTTCTATGTTAATTGTATTTTTTAAAAATATTTTATTGGATTTTTTTGAGAATTCAATGCTGCTCGAAAATCTAGAAGAAAAAATTTTTGAAATTGCATTTAATGCCACTTCTTATATTGTTAGTTAATTATGTTACTCTGATCTTACTTTATTGATTTTTTGAATTAATATTTTTATCGGCCATAGACCTTGATAATTATAAGTAATGTTATAAGTATAGATCTTGATAATTGTGTAATATTATGATAATTGTATAAGTATATAAACCTTGATAATTATATAACAATAGATGAATCTGTACAGACAATCGACAAAATCACTGATAAATTTACCAGTCATAAATAATTATCGACTTTATAATATTATTATATCAATAAAATTTCAATTTACAAAAGTCGATTAAATATCAAAATAACATAATCAAACAAAAGATGATTTATTATAATTCATTGAATTCTCCACCGAGCAAACGAAAATTGATTGAAATGAATTGAAATGGAATTTTCAGAAATATTGATTCACGAATGTTAAAATGAATACTTTTTAATCCTGAATGCATTTTTATTCATTTATAGGAATTGCATGGAACATATCTCTATGCTTTTCAATCTAAAAATAATATTAGCTTTTTCTGTGCTCAACACACACATTGTGAATACACTGTTCAATTCAAAATTTTGAATAAGAAATGCAGTTTTTTAATCCAATTGCATCCAATTGAATCTAATTGAATCCAATTGAATCCAATTAAATCGAAAAAAAAGTATTCGCTATTTAAAATACGCATTCGGATAGAAAAAAATTTCAATCCATTTTAATTCATTCTCATTTGCTGGGCATTCAAAAGGTAGAAATAAAGAATAAATGCAGTATTAAAAAATTGATAAAAAATTCTGAAAAAATTCTTAGAGTTCTGTGAGAAGAAAATTAATGATTTTTTTGTCTCTTGCAGTTTTTCTGTAAAGTTGATAGTAAAATAAACGTTGAGAAGTCGGGCTGCTACTATGATCCAGCGAATTAATGCACTGCAGTGTAAGATATACAGTGCGTTTATTTTTTTATTTCTGTACTCTTTGAACAGATGTACACTGTGCAATAAATTGAAATGAAACAAACGTATATTTGTTTTCAACTTATCACCATAGACCTGTTCTTTTTGGCTGAACTTTTGTTCATCTTTCTTCCTTTTCTCTCCAGAAAGAAAGAAGAAAAAGAAAGATGAATTGATGCAAAGTTCAGCCAAAAAGAACAGACCTCTGATCTGTTTTCTATTGTACTAGCACTCTCTTTCTCATTTTCAACAAATATAATAAATATCAAACTTATCTCACTTCAAGTTCCAAAAGTGTACACTAGTTCAGCCACAGAAAACAGATCTCTCATGTGCATCAGTTCAGAGAGTGCAGTGCAGGAAAGTCTCGATAACCTATAATTCTATTCGCACATGTGCGTAGTGCACACTTCACTTGTGTATACGGAACTATGTGCACATTTAAAAATGGCGCTTTTTGGCCGTGTCAATTCGAATACCATTTCATTGTTAAATCACTGTTATTGCAAGAAGTTCATAATGGTCACAAGTAGATTAAAGTCGCACAATTGCATCTCAATATCAACTGTCAAAGAATATAAGAACAATAAACAAGGTAAGTCACATGATAAGTTCAGCGTATAACCTATAAACTTACAAATATGATGTCATAAAGCAATAATAATATCAGAACGAAATATTAATATAAAAATGAGAGATTACAGATACTCAAATGAACTTTTATGTCACAAGATTATTATAAAAATAAGCAAAGTGATAAAAACTATACTTCAGATCAAAAAGTTTTGTGCTACATAACCTGAAAAAATAAATCAAAAGCACTAAAATTCATCACCCGGTGACGAGAAGCAAAAAAAAAATAATATAACAAGCTGTACTTATTTAATTCATTTTATATTTTTTTTTTCATATTGAAGAGAAAAAGAAAAAAACTGCAAGAAATTCAGCTAAAATGAACAGATCCTTTTCAAAACAATTTACTAGCTTCAATATAATTATTGAGAATGCAGCATGAATTAATATTCTCTAATCAAACTGATCTTTCTTATATATCACAGTTATTCTCTGTTTTCCAAGATCTATATCTGACAATTACAATTACAGAAAGCACACACGAGATTGAAATCATCAAAAGAAGAAATCAGGCATCTCGAAGCTTATTGATACAAGTACATTCGTTGAAATCATACAATGATCTCCATAATTATTGTTTGAGATTTGGAGACATCTCGAGTATGCATCATTATCATATAAATAATCAACAAGTATGTCAGCTATTGTTTAATATTTATCCAAAATTAAATGCAACATTAATACATTAATATTAAATAATGTGTTAGAAAAATATCATATTGTGATTAATTTCAGAATTATATTTTGGTTGAGTTTAAAGACATAGTGTCGATAAAAGAAATTATGTCATCTGCTTCTTTTATAAAAGAAGACATTACATCTGTAAAATCCTCAGTATTATGGTTTCGTAAAGGACAAATTATTACACCACAGAAAAATAATCAGAGAAAGGTATCTTTATTTGTGGAAAATGGTTGTGCATTGCCTAAAGAAAAGGAGAAAGCAAAGCAATTATATAATGCTAAATCGGTAAGCTCATTTATGTTACAGTTAGGATTATTCGAAATATTTAGCCTTATAAAACTTATAACCTTTGCAGATATCAGCGCAGATAATAATTCTTTATGAGATGATGAAATTAACCGATTTAGAAGTAAGACTGAGGTTTCATACTGCTCACCATTTAGAGCAATACTTTTCTAGACTATTTGATAATATAAAGGTTTTGCCATTTGGTTCCTCTATAAATGGTTTTGGAAGGAAAAGATGTGATCTTGATTTAGTTCTTATTCCCAACACTGAAGAAGTAAATATATAAGTAATGTTCAAATTAATTAAATGTTCACGTACTTAATCCTACTTATTAATGAATTGTAACATTTGTAGCATAATGTCACGAGTAGATTGGTATTTCACTCAAAGTTAATGAATAATAGTGATAGGCATGAAACGAAAGAATTTTTGGGAATACTCGCAAACAGCATGCAGTATTTCATCCCTGGAATTCTTAATGTCAGAAGGATTCTGGAAGCTCGAGTACCAATAATTAAATTCTGTTATAACTACACACAAACTGAATGTGATTTAAGTGCAACAAATATGTAAGTCAAGACATATTTCAATTTTACTTGATTTGTAGGATTGTAGGATTTGTTTTTTTTTTTTTTAATGAACCCTCAACTACATCAATAGTCATTTGGACTCAAAACGTCAAATTTTATACAATCTGCAGTCATTAGTACTATGAGATTCTGAATTGTAGGGAAAAAAATTTTGAACCTTCCTTTATCAATCGTCGAAGATTATTTACGTTTTATTTATGTTTTAAGATTTATTTACGTTTTGTAATTGAAATAGGATATTAAAACTAAATGTAATTTTTACAACTGTAGTTAAAGAGTTGAAAAAACAAAAATGTCAATACTGATCTCTTCTATAGGACTGCTATATATATGACCGAATTACTAAATTTGTATGGAGAGATGGATTGGCGAATAAGACCGCTTGTTATAGCAATACGAGCATGGGCGAAGAGTCAGAAATTAACATTCGACGTACCAGGACAATGGATAACAAATTTTCCTCTTACGTTATTAGTGCTGTTCTTCTTACAGCAAAAGAATATATTGCCGTCCTTAAAAATATTAAAGTTATATTCGAGTAAGTCACATATATCATAAAGAAAAAAGTTACATAACATCTGATTAGTAAATTGTATCTTCTTTTATACAGCTCACGATGACGTTCGTTACACAGAGAATGGCATCGATTGCACCTTTTTGCGGGATGTTAACAAATTGCCACTGAATTACAAATATAAGATAAATCAGGATAGTCTGGAGAAACTTCTATACGATTTCTTTGAGTATTATTCGACATTCGATTTTCAAACGTATGGAATATGCATCCGCGAGGGTATACAGATTCGAAAACCATCACACTCGGCGCTTCATATTACCAATCCTTTAGAAACGACATTGAACGTTTCCAAAAATGTAAATTTCTATGAATTGAATCGTATAATTTCGAAGACGCACGACGCGATTTACGCGCTAGAAACTACTGACAAATTCGAAAGTAACAGCTGGGGTATCATGTCATTATTGAAAATAAATAATGATAACGGAAATCTGAAGAAATCGAATACTGCAAAAGAACAAATGAAAACTATCGAAGAATACTTGAAAAATTCCTACGAAAATTCCTACGAAATTTCTGACAAGTTCGAAGTTAATGAAACTAATATCGATGAAACAAAAACAAAAAAGAAAGAAACAATATGATATCTAAACGAGTAGCGACAAAATATGTACTTTATGTTTGCAGAAATGCTGTATCATATGTTTCTGCATGAGATTTTCCTTTTTGTATCAATAATTTGATATTATTGATATTATCTATAGTGGTGATGTCAGAAATATAGAAACGTTTTACCTGAGAAGAAGAAAGAGAAGAAACGACGGAGAGAGAATTTTTATTGTGACCGATTGTGTGTATTGTACTGTAATATGTGAAAATAGAAGAGAAGTGTACATAAAGTCGACAATTACGTATAAATGAATTACGTATATTAGTCTTAAATAAATATGTGTAAAATATCACAATCAATTATCAGATTAATTAATTGCCGTTGTATTAATTCCGGAAAAAAATGCAAACATCGGAGGCCAAAATGTTCTCTCGTATTTCATCCGTTGAAGTTTCCAGCTTTATAGCCTGCCTGTAAAATTCAACAAGTGGAATATGCATGTTTTTTTTAATACATGTACGTATACAACTGTGAATACTTGTAAAAACTGAAGTGAGCGACAAAGTTCATGCATCGCTTTCAATACACCAAGATATGATATATAAATCAAGGGTATATTTATTATAACTTGTATATATTTTACTATACCAGAAATTCGACAATTTCTCATACATGCTTACGTGTGTACACTCGCTATAATTAGAACGTTCATTGTAACCCTGCTGAAGATTACAAATCTTTGCTCGTAGTTAAATTCGAAACGATTAACGATCGCATTGACTTTCACAAGGAAGAGCCGATTCCTCGTAATACCGATTTTTATCCTTGCGCCTCTCGTTTGGAATAATATTATCATTACATTATAGTCAATAATTGTGACGAGTATAATCGTCGAACCCATGCGTCGTAGGACGATCGCTGGGTTTTTATTGATGGCGATTACGAGTAAACGCTCGAATTAGGCTATTCTTCGCGAATCGAATATCGTCGATTAAATTCGTAATGACATAATATATCGCGACTGGCAGTGTTGTTTACTAGCTAAATATTACCGTTTTACTTGATCGATCAAATCGCGCGACGTATTTTACTGGACTATGCATCCGACCCGTTGACGTTTAAAGGAAAAATCGCGTGTACGGACATGGTGAGAATAGATTCGCGTGTTTTAACTAGAGGAGAAACGAGGATATGCGAAGAGGACTCTTGTAATAACTAAATCGAAATAATGTGCGCGATCAGAACGAAATATACATTCGTCTGTATACAGTTATTTGTAACGTCAACTGTGGTTCTTTTGCAATTATTGTACATTGCACACGCGCGTTTTTGTCCGAAAAAACATTTTATCTTCTTTAATCAAGGCTCTATGTGTATCAACCGCCCCAGGCGGATCTTGTCAACAATACGAGTAGCAGATAATCGTACTCTCTTTCTTTCTTCCATCTCTAATATAGCAATTATAGTGGAATTAATACCGATCTTCGGTGCTTTCATTATCGAATGCAATTAAATCGCTATATAAAAGGTACTTCGCGAGAATTGCACGTCATCGTATGCGGTATACAACTTTGACGAGGGACAATATAAACATCGAAAAATTGGATTAATACAAACACCACGCGTTTGATCGGGATCTCAAAAGAATCTCGAAAAATAATATAAAGATAAAAGCGCACTTGACGGAGGTGCCTCTCGATAACGAAGATTTCTGATTTTCCATATCGCGCAGAATATAGACCTTTTTCATTACCATTATCATATTTATATATCCATTATTATTATTATTATTATTATACTAATAGAATGTCCAAAATCTTCGAAAAACCGATAATATGTCGGCTCTCACAACAATACGCTTTCTTTACTAATAAATAACATTTATACTTAAGCCACTTGGGGCACGGCATTTAGTCTTTTGATCAATCTTTTTCATTTCTTTTCTTTTTTCTATCTATACGCAATAGGCTCGCGGATATCTATTCGATACCCTTCAGACAATATTTCCTTACGTAATTTTTGCGCGCGAGGAGGGGTTGCGAAGGGACCGAGATCGATCTGAATGACAAGAAGCGCCTCAATTCGTTTTACTCTTACGATGATGACGATGATGATGTAAATGATGGTGTCGCAGCTGAGATCGCGTCTCTTGTACTGCCGCCACCAAGGTGCGCACCGCTTCCTCGTGGCCCTCAAAGCTGTCTGCTTTCTTCAGCTGACCGAGGGACGAAGCCCCCGAACCTTCGCTACCGGCGCCACGCTTGCTCTTGGGTCGCGGGAAGGTCTCCCAGGAACGCTGTTTCTGCATGAGAGACGACGACGTCCGTGATCCGATCAAAACGACCAGGGCTTTCCGGGGGTCCTGTGCGATGGATTGTTGACCTACCGTCCCATCGGCGATGCTCGACCGCCTACTATTTCCGGAACCAGTTGTGCTGAGACTGTCGCAGCTGGCGCGCCGTCGCCTCCTCGCATCCTTCCCGTCGCCGTAGAACAGCTCCTCGGAGTCGCTGGCCGGATAGATTTTGGGGACCTTGCTGCTTGGCATCGCCCGTATCTGATCGTCGGTCGGGACCGCATGCACTTGCGCCTGCACGCGCTTCTTCGCTTCGCCCATGCTTGAGGCCTCCGAGATTCGTTGATACTCGCCCTCATCGCCTGCTGGAAGCACGGGACTCTTTTAGAAGACGGTCTCATCTTCTTCGAACGCAGCGGGTGTAACAAAAGTTCGCTGCGGGACGACGACGACGAGACACTTAACTTCGTGATGGTAAATGTGCGATAGATGTGTACATGTGGGTCAACATATATATCGATATATCTTTTGTTAAATGTACAGATAATATTTACATATATTATGTATATATATATATATATATATATATTTATATATAAGCGTGTGCGGTGAACGGCGAGCAACTTTACGTATTCGGCTGTCGGATGTTTATCGCCTCTAAGTCTAAACCCGAAATTTCGCCCCGATGGACTACAAAGGAAGACCTGCGTGTCATAATGTATCAGTATTCGTTTGCGCACGATGATCTTGCGATTTTCCCATTCTTACCGATATGAGACTGCGGCTGCTGCGAATCGGTGCATCTTTCCGCCTGATCGAGCGCCTCGGCGGAAGTGTCGCCGGTTCCGCCTTTCAGGGAACGATACAACGATCGCATTTTGCTGCCGGATGAGTGACCGGGTGGCGTCTTCGGCTTCGCGCTGTCCGGCGACTTGCGCGAACGCCGGCTCTGACTGCGATCACGCCCGTCTTCTCTGCCTGGCGATTTCTTACGATCGTCCTTTTGCGTTCTGGCCTTCTCGATCAATTGACTAAGCACGCCCCGCTTTGGATCGGTTGACTTGGCCGTCCCGTACACAACTATATTGCCGCTCGAATCCAAAACGGCGCCAACACCACCGGACGGTGTACGACATCGCGTTGGTATCTCCTTCGTTTCTGTATAACAAATTAAATTGCGAATTAAGTATATATAAATATTTGATGCATCTTATTTTATTGTCAAACGTGATCTGAGGGAACACCAACACGTTCGAGATGCTTTCTCACCTTTCATGTATAACGCGTTATCGGCACTCGTGGCAGTGCTACGTGGATGACGATGATCCTTCGTCGGTGCTTGAGCTTGTGGATGCGGTGGTGGTTCTTGCATTTGTAAGCGCGCCAGATGATCCAGCAACGCTTGTAGATGTTGATTATCGGCCGCGTCCGCCGCGGCCACACTCACTTCTCCAGCGCCGATGCCTATCGAGAACGATTTGACGAAGGGCTCCAGATGCTGAGCGAGCACTTGCAGTTTTTTCACTTCGCTCCTCAATGATAATATGTCATTCATCTGAATAGGAATAGCATGAGAGTAAATAATAAAGAAATTACCACGATCAAAAGTCGCCCATCATTTTTTGGATATAAGAGCTATAATAGATTGTGATAATCATAAGATTGGCATATCTTAACGGTTATGGCTGTAAGATATGTCTATCTTACGGTTATTACTACCAAATGTATTGATGAGCGAAAATTATTATTATTTCTGATTGTGATAACCGTAACATTTTTTCTGTGAGATAGAGATCACTGTGATATCAAAATGATTCCAAAATGATGATTAAAAGTCAGTTTTGAATCATTTCCGATTTATTTTAATATCATTTTAACGTTATCCTGACTTGTTGTTCTGCTTAGGCTGAGAGAACATACTTGAGAATGGAAAATTTCCTTTTCTATGTGAATCCTGCACATCTGTTCCTCCCAAAGAGCGTCAAAAACGTTTCTCAGTCGCTCCAATTCCATTTGATGATGCTCCAATTGTTGCTCGAGCAAACGGCAATCCCTTGCCACATGATCGTAACGCGTACCCAACGGCGGAGTGTTTGCTCTCTTTAAAACGGAAACATCCCGTTGCAATTCGCCTAATCGTTCCTTCACAGTCATCAATTGCTGACTTAGTTCCTTCAATTGGGTGTCAAAAGTCCGACAATGATTGGAAAACGGGCCGCTATCAGGTCCGCTTTTTGTCGGCAGCCTCTGAGTGACCTTGCTGCTCTGTTGGGAAAAACGTATTCCTGGCGTAAAACGCGAATGGTTTATTAGCGATCTTATAATTATATTTTGCATCAACTTTTGATTATCATTTACGATCTATAATTTCTAACGATCCATAAATAAAACTGAAGAATTTAAACAATACAAATAATAATTTAAGTATCAGAAAGAAAAAAATTTGTGATGCGAAAATGATGGATAATCACGATGAAGGATCATCGACCAATCATGAAATTCCTCGTTTCGCTCGCACCTGTACCTGAAGCACTTGCGGTTCCGGCTGGCCTAGTGTATGACCACCGGCCATCTGATCATACAGCGATTCTGCGGTAACCTTCGGTATCTGCACTTGACCTATGTAGGGATGTAGAGCACGTGCAAAATCGACCCGATAATTCGTCTTGATGTGAGCAGCGAGCAGAGGTGGCCGCGACGGATGGCCCAGTTGAGCGACGCGACTCAGCCGTTCCAGCATCGGATGCGCCAGCTCGAGGAACTGATATTTGGTCGCGCCAGTGGTGAACGCGGTGCACAGCATTAAATGCATCTGCAGCACGGGTAACGCGCTACCCAGCGCAAGTAATTGCGTACGCACCATGCGCTCCTTAGTGTCGAATTGACGCTGCAACTCTGCGAGGACGTACGCGTGCGTCTTGTTGATCGCCTCCTGCATACCTTGACAGAAGGCGGTCAATGCGCGCTTCTCGGACTCGAGACTGTGCCGCAGCTCGTCCAGCTGCGACTTGAGGGCCAATACGCCGTCCTTAATGCCGGCCTGGAGCTCGCAGATGGAGTTTACCGCGCGTTCCATCTTCTTCGAGGCCTGCTGCCAGGCGCTTTCAATGTCCACGCAGTGCACCCGCGCGTCCGGAGGTGTATCGCGAAAGCACGTAGCGCACAGCATGCACTTGGCGCTCTGGCTATACATTATGTACTGCTCGCCATGGCTCGGACACCGACGTTGAGTGTCCTTGGCGCATTTGCTCATATGCACCACCTCATGAGTGGAGAACATTTTTGCACGATGAGTATGTTCTCTGCAGTGAGTGCAAAGCGCTTGTCCTGTAAATATGTACAATACATTTCTTTTTACATTCTGGATAACTTGATACTGATATTGAAAGATATTTCTTTAATAAACATACCGCATGTTGTACAGAAAAACATAGTAGATTTATCGCGTTTATCGCAATTGGCACATGGTGGATTTTCGGAGTTTGCCAGTTCCACTAATTGGCGTATCAGCTGATCGGGGGGTGGTAATTGTGCTCCATCTTTCAATTGCGTTTGTTGCCTGTATAATTATAAATAATAACACAATGCAGCATTATTACATATCACTTGTAATATCATAGAGAAAATTATAATTTAATAATATGTTACAATTAATATAGAAAGCAATAGGAGAAACGTTTCAGTTTTCTTGGAACCACTGAGTCTAAAGAATACTTGAAATTGTAGATTCTTGTAGAATTCTTTAATGTTATACAAAAGATGAAACATACGAAAATGAAAATCTGAATTTGCAGTAAGAAATATTAATATTGCGCATGCATATGTCAACCATTGGATAAATTGTCATGTTGTTATCTACCCGCAGATGGGACACTTGATTGTCCCGTCGATGTGCGGACCGTGTATGCAATGGGCGCAGAAGGTGTGAAAGCAGGAGAGCAGACAGGGTTCGTTGTAGTAATCGTGGCAGACACCGCAGGTAAGGGGATTCCTGGGTCCGCCGCTCGGCACGCCCGTCGTACCGTCGTCGCCAACCCCGTCGACCGCCGAGCCCGAGCTCGCCATCGTCGCCGGCACTCGGCCACCCTGAGTCGCGCTGTTGACCACGCGCGCGCCAACGACACGCGCCTTCCGCCTCACTTCACGACACCGCTCCCTGTCCCATGTTCGTGTACCTCTCTGCAGAAGAGAACGTAAACGATTTATAGGGATGCTGCGCGCGCGTAATCTTATCACGGGACGACATAAACAACAGCGTCCAGTGGAATGCGATCGCGATATTTAGAATGATATTTTTTTTTACCCCTAGCCTCGTCGGCCCGCCCGCACAAAGAGAGAGAGAGAGAGAGAGAGGGTGGTTTAACGGCTGCTGCTTGCTCAACTCCTCATTCTGACGTAGCGCGATGACCAACCCCGTCTCTGCGCAACTGACGATTAGAGCAATGACGTCACCAAGGCGCCTACCATCCCCCGCGATTTCGCCCTCGTCACCCCTTGTGCAGGCACGCATACAACGATGCATGGAAACGACGTACACACACACACACACACACACACACACACACACACACACACACACACACACACACACACACACACACACACACATAAACACGAGAAAATATTTAAGATGGTTGAAATTGTATATACGAC
>Ga0157363_1004096_pt1 | contig 13359 bp, 7 predicted proteins | sample AttsexASBM1_FD_111477 | JGI IMG/M metagenome (GOLD analysis project Ga0157363, IMG submission 111477) | Fungus gardens microbial communities from leaf cutter ant in Ribeirão Preto, State of São Paulo, Brazil - Atta sexdens ASBM1 | ecosystem: Host-associated > Fungi > Mycelium > Unclassified ...
AAATTCGAATATAACACAAAGGCATATAATAGAGTGATTGCGTGTAAATTATTCTTATTTCTTCTGTTTTTTTTTTCTGATTTTTGCGACGTAAATCACAAAAGTCAGAAAAATCGTAATCCCCACATAGTATAAATACTGAAGTTATTCTAATTGTTGATACAGTATCAATGATAAGATAAAAAGGCATTATATATATATATATATATAATTGACATTATCGATTAATAAATATAGAACGTATAATGTATATATTGGCTATGTTTAGAAAACACAACGGAAAGTTCGTTGTATTGATGATATGTGTTTCTAAATTTATCATGAATCTAAAGGTCTGTTTCAATCACAGGCAATAATTATTAAACGCTTATTCAACTATTTTTTTTTCTGAATGTAATTATCATAATTATTTACATAAATTTTATTTATTTTTCGCTATTTTGGAAATAATACTTTGTCAAGTTATTCATTTGTGAAAGATAAATTATGAAACGAATCTGATTAAAACGCGAAGAGGTATCTTTTTAAAGTTTTATTTTGCACTGTTCTATATTACAAAAGAGCTAATAAAGTATGGAGTTATTATTATGCAGCAATTATACTGACAGTCGTTTTCTCTCTCTTCTATATATATTTTATTATATTTATGTTTTTTTATTATATTTATATTATATTTGAACAATATTTCATTATACATTTTACGTTTGTATTTTTGTCGATAAATAAATCTTTTGTCTTTATCGACAAGTTAAAATTATATTAAACCAAAGGAAGTTACGAACAAAATATATTTTTGCCAACACGAATTTTGTGTAAAGCACGTATCGCTTGAAATTTGTTCAACAATTTTGCTGTTGTGGTAAACTTGTCAGCCATTGGCTTGAAGCAAGTGAACGATGCTGTACCGAAAGTTGCGGGAATAAATGTTCCGCGTCAATTGATATCCGAGTGTATTTCGCGCATCTCCGCCGTGGACATTGCACGCTACCAGAATATTAAGTAGTTCGTTTGGATGCCGATTCCCGGGACGAATAGAAGCATAGCTAACGAGAATGACTCGGGAGACTGCTCGATGAGATGCGGAGCTTTAAAAATTCAATTTGCCAGTTTCATGTGAGGTTTGCCTTTTTTTTAGGAATTTAGGAATATTTTAATAGTCGAATGTAAATTAAACTCGAGAAAGTGTAAATAGTTATAGATAAGTAAAAATAAATTTATTTATTAAAAGCTTTTTTTATATTCCGTTAATATTATATTTAGATAAATATGACATAACAGGCAGCGTTGTTACAAATATCAACCTAAAATAATAATTCTTTGCAATTTCAGTTTCCTTTGTATTTGTAATAAATCCCAGTCTTTTGTTCTTTTGTTACTTTGATTCTTATAAGTACAATAATCATAAACAATATTTCTTTAAAAAATAATAAGTACAACGGAGTGTAATAATTGTATAGATTAAGAGATATAAGTAATGCAAATGATGTGAGAGGAAATCTCTTTTAGTTTCTATTATTTTATAAATATCTTTCTCATTTTTATTTATATTTTAAATCTTGCTGATTTGAAGTCTTGTACGAAGTATAAAAGTCTCTCACGGTTTGAAAAGGAAGCATGAAATTAACGGGAAAATACCTTCACGGCAATCATCGTGCTTTTCGCTAATGCTCGAATACGTCGAAGTCTTGGGAAGAATAATGCTCTCGAATATCTGACACCAATATCCGCAAAGTCGAGAGAGGAAATACCACCGACGCGATTTCGATTATTTCGTGCTACGAACGTCATTCGTCAAATCGGAATAATTTCGTTAAATTGGAGCGCCAATTGCGAAACGAAAGCAGAGAGATACTCGTATTTTCTTTAATATGTCACGCAAAATATCTTGTTAGGAAAAAGCATTGGAGTTAATTTTTTTCGATGTTTGTATATAATTATGTGCTTGTTTGACAAATTTCCATCCATTACTGCTAAAATTTTCATTTAATGAGCGAAATAATAAATCAAGAATATAAGAATTTTAAAATAAATGGATAATAAATGAAAAATAAATATATGTATATATATATAAAACATTTGGGATTGTGAATAATTAACTTGTTTGCGTTTTGAGTTATTAATAAAATAATTTTCTTTATAAAATTATAGTCATAACAGTTGAGTAATAAATTTTAGTTGTACTTAATTTACTTTGTATCATAATATTACTACATTAATGTGGCGGTATGTAGAAATTATACGTTAATATTCAAATAATTGTATATTTAGATAATAATATTCTATAATTATTTAAAAGCTTTGAAGCGTTACCAACACAGTTAGTGTGCTACATCTTAAATGGACGTTATGAAAAAGATGAGAAAATGTTCAATAGAGAAATAAAACAGATAAATGAAGAAAGAAATTATCGAAATTTTTCTCAAATAATCGCCAATGGTGTACGTTAAAAGAATGGATTGGGGAATATATATTCGTGGACGTTATGTCGTACGAGGGTTGGTATAGCTCGTTCTGCTTTCCACTCTGTTAAATTTTCGCTCGCTACCGCGTCAGAAAAGCCCCGTTCGCCTCTTTTGCACGCGTAGATTGGGGCTGGAAAAAAAGTTTCAATCTCCCACGAAACAAGCTTTCACCAACGTTATAAAAGTGCGCCCGGCAGTATATTGACGCGCTCTCATCGCAATTTGTAATCCGGCGATGATGCATCGACAATGCGTAATGAATAATAACATTCGACCTACAATAAATAGGTATCGCATGCAATAATTAACAAGAGAAAGGAAGGCAGAAAATTGTAGAAAAGTATATTTAATTACCTGTACCTAAATTTTTTGATGAAAAAAAAAATTAATTTTTTTAAACTGAATAAATCAAAACCTATGAATTTTTTAGTTAATAATACAATTTATATGCATAATTCGTGTAAATTTACCGAGTGTATATAGAAATTAATTTGTGTATTTTATTTAAGTGGTTTATTTAAAAAATTGTTTATTTCTGTTGCTTTTAGGACTGCGAAAATTTATATACTAAAAGGAAATGGATTACTAGTAAAATAGTAGCTTTATGTCCCAATATTTCGCAAGTTACCCGAAGTAGCAGCTGTGTCTGACCGTGCACGGTGCGCATTCACTTGCTTGCCGTTAGTAGTGCAAGCATGATAAGGTCGGCCATTTGGCTGACCACTTTCAGATATTACCACTTACAGCTTCCGCCGTGTTCCCAACTTAATACGAACGATCATATTCCTGGCTTATGTTGTTCCATAGCCACGTTCACGTACACTATAAATCATTGTTTACGATCTATTCGAGAGATTGGATGTATTTTAGTAATAATTCCATGTCTTAGACGCCTCAAATTACACGGAATACGCATGCGAGGAACGTGATACCAAAATATTATCAAGATATGATTTACACATTGTTTTATCATACGACAAAGCTTCTAGTTTTGTATAAAATGACGAAGATATAATTTCCGTTTTATAAAAGATTAATAGTTTTTTAGAGAAAATATCAGTATTATTGTATAATTTATTATTGTGTCGCTGAAGAAGAATTGTTAATACGATACAGTTGGTGGTGATTTACCATTTTACTATTTCATCGATATAATCAGTCATAGTATCACGCAATGGTAACGTTACACATATATATTCATTGCATTAAGTAAGAAGATAGTAAAATTTCTTTCCATAGATGCATATGATAAACATTATACCAATCTACATACGACGCACATGAAATTATATATTTTGATATAATAACAATATATTTTATCACTTCGAATTCAATTTCAAGTCACGGAACGACATAAATGATTTTCATTTAATATGTTGGTACTAATTACTGCTTCGTCGTTATTATTAATAGCAGTACCACATGCAAAATTAATGCCGTTAATATTTTCTAGAATATATCTCGAATGTTGAACAAATTTTTCCGCTTCGCTAATTACACAGTTGTTTATCGTAAATGAAGCAATGTTTCATCATCCCGCGAGCGCAGTCATTACTTCGCTTTGCGTCGTCTACCATGTTGCTGTGCACATTATGTCGGCATACATTACAGTAACTCTACACGCACGCCAAAGTATCGCAAAGTAAAGTTTGTAGCCGCATCACCGAGTTGTTTGCGCCATTTATTAGTCTCAGCAGTACTTTGCTTCTTCTTTTTATTGATTCTCTTGTCGCGCATCAGTTATTTTCCATCTATCTTCTATCTACTTTGCAGTAAATATTCTAAACACTGATTTCGATCTTTTTTACTTTTCTTTAAAATTTTTTTATTTATCATCAAAACTTCCTGATTTCTAACGACAATTTTCGTATACATAAGTACAAAACATATATAAGATTTAAATCAGCAGCAGAGGAAAAAAGTTAAGATATAGGATTTGTAATAATAGGAAAAGTATGTCATGTGTGAATAAGTAATAGGTTATTAAGGGAACAAACGCTGAATTAAAGGAAACAGTAATATGTAATGTAGTATAAGGAATTTAAGAATATTCCTATATATTGGTTCTAAAATTCTCTTATATTGATTCTACTTCGTCTTATGATAAAAGTAGTTTAAGTATAATAGTTATTGTAAGGAGCGTTTGCAAGATTAGACTTAAAGATATGGATGGATATGTGTTAAATTTATTTTTGTAAATCAAGTCCCTTCCTGACAATGCAAGCTGAAATAAATTCTAGTCTATAAGATATTCTATTTAAATCGAAATGATACTTCTTGCTATCGTTTTAACCAACAAGCCGGATTTTGTGATTTCCTTTCTTTGCATTATCAAACGAACAATTTCAAATTTTGTTTTTTTTCCGACAATAGTCGGAGGTATTCCAGGCTGCAGTAGTAGCAGCGGCAGCTGCAGCCGCGGGTGGCGGTGGCCAGCAACCAGCACCAACACCAGGCGGTGGCAGTGAGACCAATCCCGAAGGTGGAGTGGAGGCTACTGCGTTGGTACCTGTCACGTCAGGCGCGACAACACCCGCGACAGCGACACAAGGCACCGACCTCAAAGGTCAACCAAAACGCTTGCACGTCAGCAACATACCTTTTCGTTTCCGAGACCCTGACCTCAGGGCAATGTTTGGGGTAAGTAGTACAATTTTTTCTCACCCTACTTGTTCATGTTTTTATTATTCAGTGTCTTTATATTTGCTTTTGTTGGTGGGAGATTGCTCGCCTTCCACTCTTTCGATTGCGATGTAGATAAAAAGAAAAATAAATGTATACACATTATTATTCTGTTATTCTCTTGCCTCTTTTAATAAAAAATAAAAATATTTTTAACGAACTATAAAAAATAAAAGAAAATGATAGAAAGCTTCTAGAAACAAATATTTTTTTTGTTTTATATATACCGATAATAATTTGCACGATTTAATTCTATTAATGTGGAAAAGTTTATATCAAATTTCCTTTTTTTATGCAAAATTTGTCATGTAATTTATAAGTATATATATTAGTAATATTAACATATATATATATATATATAAAATATTAAATTACGTTATTATATATTATTTTTATATATCTTTTATATTTTATGTTCCGCTATTAATATTAAACGCATACTTTAATATTCTGAATTTGGTAAATATTTCTCCTTTCAGCAATTTGGGCCAATCCTTGATGTGGAAATTATATTTAACGAAAGGGGAAGCAAGGTAAGCTCACGTCGCCCTTAGGCTGCGAGCCACCCCTATCAACCCACCCCTGATAATATTGCTACTTCTAAGCTGATATCATATCCAACGAAATTCTCGCATCCAGAACGAATGTTATTTCTCATATTTTTTTCTAAATTCACGTCTTAATTAATAATAAAAGACATACATATCCATGTACATAAACACAATTAAATAAAATATTTATTTTTTTTAATTTGAAATATTTATCTTTCATGTATTGTTATTGATAATTTGAAAAACAAATTGAAATGTCTTTACATTACGTGCTTTCGCAACAATTTTCAGAATGTTTATCATGCATTTGATGTTATTTTGTCATTCATCTTCTTTCTCGCATGTAGTTGCCATATCAGTGACAACTACGAAAGCACCGTGACTCGTTTTTCTATCACGTGGTAGTTCCTCTCGTTCATTTATTGGAAAAGTTTTCCGCAGAACACCGACGAACGTTCTGGATGCGAGGATGTCGCGGGGATCGTAATGATCTTGTTAATGGATGCAGCAGCACGAACAACGGTCCATCATATGTATATGTATATATGTATATATATATATATATATACATACATACATACATACATACATACATACATACATATATATGTGTGTGTGTGTATATATATATATATATATATATATATATCCTCGATACGAAGAGAGGAGGCTGAAGAACAAATATTACATGCCGGAAAAACAGCGATATTCCTTGATGAGAATACGAGAACGTGCTGCTGCAACTGTACTGCGTTTCTTTGCAGCGCGATGGCGACATTCCGTTACAAGCTCACACTGATCTTGATAAAAACATTTGCCAAGTACGAAGTGCCATTGTCAGTTATCGATTTTCTTTTTCGTCGATATTATGTATAATTCTTGACTGTGATTTAGGCTTCTATATCCATTTCGGTCCAATATGAATTAACTTTAATTTACTCTGTTTAATTTACTCTGTATCTTTTTTTAATTCTTAAAATAGGAAGTAAGTTAAACCAAGAAAATTAATTTACATTGATAGAACTACAGATAATTTTTCGAGAATTTACGAATTATTTGGTCTTATTTTCATATCGATTATTTTCATTATTAGCCAGATCTACACTTATTTCCTTTCGAAAAATCGTGAAAGGTAACTATGATTCGCGACAGAAGTCAGAAAACATCATGCGAGACGTGTAGTCGCGATTGCCGACCGTTTATATAAATGATATTGGGAAAACAGGAAGTTTTAAAGAAAAAGGTAACACTCGCGTTACATACGGATTTGTAATGTAAATTGCTTTCACTGTGGATGACAACGGAGGTCGGGATAAGATCCGCAGTAATACATCGTGTCGACAGCTGGCATCCGGCGAATTGGACGGAGTGCATATTCAATTCTCGCGTCCAGTACACTCAAGTGCACTTCATCAAGTCGCACCGGTAACCCAGTATCCCAATGGCGTCTGTCGACGTCACGTGTGGCGACCTACTGTTGATTAGATACACGAAGTCGCGTCTCAAGCCTTACTAATGTACCAACTCGGAATATCTTGATTTTTATGGATGTTATCCCTCGTCAAATTTTTTAAGCATCTCGACATGTCAAGAACTATTCCCTGAAAAATTGTTCTCCGATCGTTAATCATCTTTTATCGGTGTTATGAATCTGGATAAACACTTCCAATTTTTTTGTATCTGTTTTAAAAGACTGAGATCTTCTTTTATGCTCGAAATAAAACGCACTTAAATTTCTTTATCGGTTCTTAATCTTCTTCGATTAATTCTCTTAACATCTCGACAAAAAATGTTTATAAATATTCTGTAATATTTCTGTAATAAAAATGAGAAGATAATCCTCTTTTCAGCAGTCGCAAGACTGATATCTCCAATCCACAAATGTTAATTTTTTTTCTATTAAATCATAATTTTCAAGTTTAGTTTACTTAAAACAATGAATATATTCATCAAAAATTATTTCACTTATGAAGGTTGCATGGAAGGAGCCGATCTACAAATAATGCTTATAAGCAAACATTTGCACACGATACTTCCGGCTAGTTAAAGTACAAAGTTGAAGTAACTCTCATGTAACTCGTGTATAAGAGTATTATGAGAAACAAGTTGTGTTCGATCGTTTCGATCTCAAGAAATCTCAGAATATCTTTAACCTCATATTACATTTTATGCTTTCGTCATCGATAATGCTTTCGTCATTGATGTCACTTGCTTTGCAATGAAAGGAGCAAAGTCACGCAAACCGGTATTATACTTCTTAACGGACGTATTATGCTTTTTCTCTTGCGTTCTACCCTACAATTCACTTCCCGAATGAATTCTTGCCGGCATTGTTACTATTTTAAGATCTGCAACATCGATTTTCTCATTATACATTAACATATATTGTTGCCAATTACCGTGCTCTGTAATCAATTAATACGTAGGCAAAAGCTTAACAACGTTTACCGGAAATAGAAATAATATTTCGATATTTGATTAGAATCTAACATCAAATTTATGATTTAAATCCACGGTTTTACAGTTGTTTTATCGATATGTTAATATTGGAGTGACGTCGAGAGAGCGTAAGAACTCGCAATTGCACGTGTTTGCTGTCGATTAGACAATTATAGTTGAATCCGGTCCGTCTGGGTCGTGACGGGTTGTACAGACAGGAAGTCGATGTCGCTTCGCATCCGTACTTGTAACGACCAATCACGGGACCGTGATATAGAACGCGAAATGGGCTACTTCCAGTTTCCGGAGGGCGGAACGCGTCGACGACGACAGAGCTAATTAAACTCTCGCGCGACTTGCAATTTGCAACGCCTAACACGTTCGGTGAGGCACTAGCCGCGAAATCGGGCGCGACGCGCATTTTTATTTCTCGCCCACTCGTATTGCGACTTAATCGGCGTGGATCGGTCGCGTGAAAGCGGCTTAATCGAGTGCACATGAAAAAGGAAGAAAGAAAGTCCTGTGATAAGGGAACACGATCAGGCACTCGAGCCCGATACAGCTAATAATTCGTTGCCGTATTACAGTCAATTTGTTACTCATTCCCGGTGTTCACGTGACTGGCTGCCAGCCGTAATAATGTAGTCCATGTGAGGTATAATCCGATCTCGTTTTTGTCGTTCTTTTTTTACCATCATCTCGCCACGCATAATCTAACATTTGCATAGGAATAAGATACTTATGTGAACTACGTGAGATTCTTAAAGAGATTAACACATACACGTCAAACTGCACTTGATGTAAAAAAAAAAACAACGATAATCTCACAACATATAATCTCACGGCGATATTGACGATGTATGACGTGCACCTTGTAATTACTATATATACCTATGCTAGTTGCATCAAGCGAGTCATTCCGCGAGCGAACAATTTCGCATGTTAGATACGCGTACATGTCAGGTAGAAATCCTGCTATCAGTATCAACGACAATGGCACTATCGTCTTGCCCTTTGCAATGCAAATATCTTTTGCGAGGTCGACGTCGTGCTGGCACGCGGTAAAGCACACGTAGAATTTACTTCGAACGGCATAAGTGTCGCCATCGCTTTTAGTACTTAAGCGATTCCGAAGGCGTGACAGGATCTGATACTTCAGCAGCACGCTATTAACGGACGAGCGAATAATTATTAAGCTAAAGAAGACTTGAGGTCTTAGAAACACATCTGTATCGTTGTTATCACGATTGTTAATAAACGAATGTTTTTACAAAATCTGTAAAATCTTTTTCTGAAATATTGCAACTTGCTATCGTGCTTATTTATTGTGTCAGTAAAAAATTTTTTTAAGCGGAAAATGTATAATATTTGCAATATAAAAATATATAACGAGAAAAAACTTATCAGAGATTCAATATTTTAATCGAGAAAGATTGATGATTATTTTTTTATTTACGCGTGTACAGTTCGCGTACAATTTGGAGATTAATGATTTTTTTCGTACGATTTGGAGAATAATGATTTTTAAAGCGAAAAGATCCTGTCACGAACTTCGGCATAAATTTTTCATTCGTCACATTGCTTTTGTAGAGTGCACGTGAAACGATGATTTCACGCGTTCGATTTGATAGTTGATTCGATACTAACGCTTTTCGTTATCAATGGAATTTAAAAAAAAGAGAGAAAAAAGAACGTCTCTTGCATGCTGCAAAAGCAACGTGCCATTAGTGATAAAACAAGCGAGTGAGTGATCGTGTGTGATTCTATGAGAGAGACCTTTTCTCGAAAGCTTCGTCAATGTAAATGGAATGTGGCATCCCTAATGAAGTGCAGCATTTTGGAAAAAGAGATACTTTGAAGCCAAGGTGGGAAAAGAGCGCGAACCGAGAGTCTCCTCCGAGTCTCTCGAAATTTACTCATATCTATAAATATGTATCTATAAATATATTTACAAATGTAATTTAACAAAAGAATCAATAATTAATGAATACAGAAAAGTTAATTACAATGTTATCGTTGTCAATATTAATTGAAGGATAAAACGGATTTCATCGCAAAATGCGATTAGTATTTCAAGGTGCTCGGTACGCGCGCTTTTCCGACACCACGTATGTGCCAATGACACGTACATACATATAAATATAACCAATGGTGTTAGTTCTCGTAGTTGTTAGACGAGCTGTTGCATTTTTACTAGCTAGCCTTCCGCATTTTATCATTATTTAGCTCCCATTGGTTATAAGGCCGGTCGTTCCACCTCATACACCGTGTCCGTAGCTGCCTGTGATGAATCAGTATCCGTTCGCGAAAAATTTCAGAAAGTAGCGTTAATATAATTGTTACTCATGCGGCCAATTCATTTTCGAACAATTACGATGCTCGCCGCATTTAGAAATTCAATCTCGAAAGTATAACTAGTTAACTTTATATGACTTTACTGATCGATTTATATTAATTTAGATAAAAGTATAAATTAGATAAAGTATAATATTCGATAAATAAATTATAGAAAAATTCATGAAAAATATGAATGAGCAAATAAATATTATTTTGCGCATGAAAATGTATAATTAAAGGAATAAAGATTCCACGAAGAGAATGAAACATGCACTGAAATTTGTTTCGCGTGTTTTTTTTATTGCGACAGCGAATGAAGATTAAGTGTCTCGACGGTAATCTCGGCAGCGACGAACACAAAGTGTAAACGGGTGACTCGGCCGCCGTCACTTTCGGTCGCGGAGGAGACCCTCGGGAGATGCTGCCCATTTGATTTGATGAAACTTTGTCGCGTCTCTTTCCCAAAGCTGTTTCTAACCAAATCCCATTGTTCCTGTCGTCGTCCCCTACGAGTAGTCCCAAGGAATTTCGAGGTGTATTTAGAGCCAGAAGAGTCACGCGATTTCAAGAGAGATAAAACGAAGGGGACTGAGTAAGCTACAGAGGAGAGGCAGGAAGATTCGTTCCGATCATGGGATCGAAGATCCGTTCTCTCCTTAGTTTTCCGGGATCAGATCGATTGTTCATTGAAAATTAGCCGCTGTTCACACACGAAATGATTCACACCGCGGCGAGTCTTTTTTTTTTTTTACTAATCCACCTGCAATATAAACAGCATGATACGTATATATTATACTATTGCATCTTCCAAAGTTTATTCCGGTGTACGCGTATATGACGACGTCGTCCGTATACGTGTATACGCATTATACGTATATATACTTCTATCTGATTGTTATCATTATTATATATGTAAATAGTAGTCGCACGCTTTTGTCTAGGCGAATCAAAGGTATATAATAAACGGCCCATGCTTCTACCTCTTTTATTAATCACGTATGTGTCTTAGGATAGAGAAACGCTGCTTACGACTCCGCCGTTCCTACTTTTTTTTTTTAATCTTTTTGTCTCTCTTAAAGGCGGATCTCACACCGTTGGCTCCTCGTTGCAACGAGTACTATTGTTCTTATATCCACCCGCTAGAACCATCCGAAACCATCCTCTCACCTCTTGTGTATAATCCGGACGTCCGGTCTGATCTCGCGAAAGATTGCAATTCTATAATCTTACCATTAGAATTTAATTGCGAGGGATAATTGTGAATGAATTATTTGTAATCGTATTGTTATTAATAATTACGCTATTACTGCTTTTAATTATATTTTGTTAATTAACAATTAATTGTGCGAATTGAAGTTATAATGAGACAGCAATATATGTTATTAATTTATTGTTACGCTATGAGAGTTTCATTAAAAGGATCAATGCTGTCGATTAGAATGAAAACACTTTTAAACAAGAATGAAGATGATTTAGAATGAAGATGATTTCTATTGTAGAGAAAATATATTTTCGCAGAGAATTATATTTTCTCTATAGAAATAATTGATTTCTCTCTATACAGAAAATATTGACTAGAAGATATTAATTTATTATTAACAAAAATATTTACGGAAAGCTAAATAGCTTCGATAACACCTCGAAATTCTCTGGCTCCTTCCATTCGTAAGCATTTATACTAACAATTCGTGTTCAACGATCTCTTAAAGTTAGGAAAAAAAAGAAAGCAATAGAAAGAGAGTTAATGTAATGAAAAAAGAAAAAAAGGAAGAAAGAGACGAAAGAGAAAAAAGAAATCTCTCGTGCTATTTCCATTATCACAAACACACACGCACATCCACCTTATCTCTTAACTCACCCTCTATATATATTTATATAATCTTGAATCTCGTATTGTTTTGTGCGCTTTATATCGCTGTTTGCCAGCTTCGGTCACAACTTCAAATATTCTTCAAGCTCCCACTTTTCTATCCTGTCCTATCTGTGATTCCCACAAACTCCATCCTAATCCCTTAACATTTCTCCGTCTTCGCCTTCGTAACTTATTGAGACATACATGACACAAATCCGTGACACACAAAACAAGATATCAGTGTTACAAATGATCAATCGCTCGTCATCGATTTTTTACGTGGTAAATTAATTTCTTTTTCTTTACGTTGATTTTTCTTGTTTTTTTTTTTCGACTACTTGCCGTTCCCCTAATGAACGATTATTGCCTGTCCGAGATACGTACGGCCACTATCTCCCACCGGGTGTCTATTACTTTCGTCGGAAGTGCAGTGAACGTCGCGATCCTAGCATTCGTCTTCATTCTTTTCTACTCTTTCGCCAGCACTATTGCCATCTGCGCGCGCGTTTTCGTTTCTTTCTAAAGCACGGCGGTTTTCTACTTCCGGTACCGAGGAACGAGAAAATATCGCGCATTAGCTCTGTGCACCGATATCATGCGAATGCATCGCGCACGCCGCGTACTTACGCTTTCTTGGTATTTTTACGAGTGCTCTATTTTTAATGCAATGCGATTCTGTGGAAATCTGCTGACTGATCAAAAGAGAAATATTGTGCTCATAAAAATATATCTGTGCCGTAAGTATTCGATATTATCGTTTTCGTAAAAAAAGAGTTTGATAATAGCTACCAAATGTTAAGTAAAGTAATTCTAATCAAATATTTGATTAATATATAACCAAAAATAGTTTCATTTTTCTATAAATATTTAGTATATTATCAAACGGATTATATTATTATATTTGGTGATATTTACTAAATATGTGTATTTAGAAAAGTAAAATTATTTTTAGTTTTATTAACCGAACATTTGATTCGAATTATTTCACTCAACATTTGGCAATTATTATCAAAAAATTTTCTTAAATTTAAACAAA
>Ga0157363_1004097_pt1 | contig 13358 bp, 7 predicted proteins | sample AttsexASBM1_FD_111477 | JGI IMG/M metagenome (GOLD analysis project Ga0157363, IMG submission 111477) | Fungus gardens microbial communities from leaf cutter ant in Ribeirão Preto, State of São Paulo, Brazil - Atta sexdens ASBM1 | ecosystem: Host-associated > Fungi > Mycelium > Unclassified ...
GAGAGAGAGAGAGAGAGAGAGAGAGAGAGAGGATCGCGCGTGACGTACAATTTTCGCACGTATCCGTGATGCTGCGCTGCTCGCGAAAATCGAGCGACGCGAGCAGGCGCGCTGGAGTGGAGTGAAGTGGAGAGAGTGGTGTGGCGCGGAGTGCATGCGTGCGAGTTTTCGGCGGTAGGTAGGTAGGTAGAGATAGGTAGGCTACGTACGCATGTACGCACATCGTACTAAACGCGTAGAGCAAGCGTGTGCGGATAGGAGAGTAGTAGCAGAATATAGCTTCGCGAATGGGTCGATAACGCGCAACTCCTCTCGCTCATCGCGGAGTCGGCGATGCCACGCTGCCGTGGCTCCCCGTAAGCCGAGCTTTTCTCTCATTCTGTCGTAAGCCCGCACTCTGGCACATCCACCCGCTACCGTCGTCGCCGTCGTCCTCGTCGTTGCTACCGCTACTTGCTATTCGGACGACCGATCGACCGACCGACCGACCGACCGATCGTTCGACCGACCGACCACCCCGTGAAACCACCACCGCTGCCACCGACGCCGACGCCGCCACCACCACCGCCGCCCCCACCGTCACCACCTTCGTCCACCACCGTGCGAGCAGCACTATCAGCAGCAACAGCAGTACCAGCGGTAGCAGCGGTTGTCACCTTGCGATCGTCGCCACGCGCGTCAAGAGTCGACCAATAACATCTGTACGAATCACAACAACAACAAAGTGATTCGTCGTGGTGATATTAAAAACGAAAGGACGGTCGAACGGGACGGCGGTTTGACACAGGGTGGCGTTTCTCTCGTGCGTGCTTCTGTGTCGACGGATGAAACATTTCCAACTCTCCGAGTCTCTCATAAGAGAATCACGCGATACATCGCTCAAGTGATGAGGAATTTAATACGCGAATTCCGTCCTCGAGAGCGAACCTTCTCTATATTCATGCTCCGGTCTTTGCGCTCTACTCAAGTATTGTTAACAGGTTGTTGTCTTAAGCTTTCTTCGTTATCGTTGTCGTCTGCTGCATTTTAGTGATGAAATGAAGATTCAATCTTCATTTGAGTGAAACCTGGAAAAAAATTCGTCCTTAATTATTCTTGAATATTGTCCTTCTTAACACGCGAATTCGCACTCTTCGCTTGAACGAAGTTTAAATTTAACAAACGTGAACAGAGATAAACAGTTCGCGGAATTACTCCATCGTCAGTGATATGACGAAATATCGAGCGAAGATGAACCCATTTCGCGAGTGAAATGCTTACTTCGCGGCGATTATTAGCGATTATTGCACGGTGCTTAGCCAGGTGATTGTGGCATTGAGGTGCAAGAGTGATGAGAGTCCATCATAAACGATCGGTGAGTCTCCGCTGGAGTTGAATATCGTTTTCGATTTCTGTCTCGAGGTGAGTCGAAGTTGATTGAATTGTGCGGTCGGAAGGAGATTTGGAAGATGCCTCTCACCGAGTTAGCTTATCCGACACTCTCCTAGCCAGGCGAGACGCCGTGCTCCATCATCGTGCGATTTGCCGGTTCATAATTAAGATAAGATGTGGTTGACGGTTTTTTTTGGCGAAAAGTGATTTCGGCGAGATGATCGGTCAACTTGTGCGAACCACTCGGGTTGGATAGTCGGATTGGCCGGATCTTCTCGACCTCAGAGTGCCTCGTGAATGCGAATTTTGGTTTGAATCGACGTGGTGGCGTTTACGTTGGTATGCGGAACAATCGGCAGTTCGTGCGAGAAAAACCGTCGGTTTCCAGTCGATTCGCGCGGCTTCGGACGTCGCCGTCGTGTCGCGAGTGCGTCGTCAGTTAAATATTGGCAGTCGGTTGAAGCCATTCGCCTGAAATGCAACAGACTCCGCGATCGACTGGATATTTTAACGACGTCTGGTCAAAGTACCAAGCGGAAATTCTTTGTCTGATGTATTTCGCAATTACGCAAAGGTGATGTGTGTTGTGAGCCTTTTGCTTCTCCGCGAATAAATGAATGTACCGTTGAGTGTATCACTTGATGAATTCGTACATCTCTACCGATGAGCCATGAATATGCGTTTTGAATACATTTTTTTTTCTTGACCATGAGAATTTCGAAAAATTTGAATTAAAAGACCAATAACGTTTAATTTTCAGTTTTGCGAGTGTATGTCAGTGTCGTGTTATCTTGACGTCAAAACATTCTAGGCCAGTCCGAGGCGAAAAATGAGGGTCCCGCTTTCGATTGTGTAGTAGACCGAACACGGAAGTCGATATATTCGGAAGAGATTACACGTTCTCGTATTCGCTATCGAATGACGATCGTGCGTGGTGGTGGTGGTGGTGCTTTCGTTGACGACAGCGGAAATCGTTCACAAGTACGGTGATCGTGTGATCGTTGTCACCGTTTGTGAAGCATTGAATTACCAAGGCACGAAACATTAGTGCCCCAAGGGAAAATGAAGAACTCTTCTTCGTTCTTCACCTCAAGGTAGGATTCTACTTTAGGGAGTCGTTGGAGCATTTTAAATGAATGTAAAAGTTTCACAGCGTTGCTAGTGATATGTAATCTCTTTGAATCGTATTTTGCTTATGTTCTATTTTTAATGTTATTTCCCATTTTTATTTTTGAACGTTAATCTAGAAATTTTAGAACGCTACTCTAAAATGATTATTGATCAATATTACACATGATTTTATTTACACATAGAGAAGTGTATCTATAAAAAAACCATTTATTTAATTGATACATATCTTGCAAAACTTTCTTACTTTTTAATTTGAAAAATTTTGTTCTAATCAAATTTTTTTTAAAACAATAAATTTCTTAAATTAAAAAATAAGACAATTTTCAAAAATAAGTCACATATCATACGAAACATTTCTCTCAATGCATTATTATATAGATAATTATGATCATTAAAGTAAATCAATATAGAGTAATCAATACAACAAGAAATATCGAACTTAATTACTATAAGTTAATTAATTATAAAATTTATTTATAATGAATAAGTACCTATAATGATCCATAAAATGATATATGTTCGAATCTGTAATAAATCTCGATTTGCATACAAAAAATTTGATTTAAAAAATTTTCGTGTACTAGATATCTAAGTCATTCTTTGTTTGTTTCTCAATAAATTGCTTATAATAGGAAGTTTTTGCAATAATCGTTTATTCAGATAGGTGAACTAAAATCAGGTTATCTTCTTCTTAACAATTAATTAAGAAAAGAATAACGTGATTTTAGCGTTTACCTGGATTCACGTTATTGCAAAAATTCTCTATTAAATTAAGCAGATGAACTTATTCTAGCGGTAGTGGAATTAGAAACCTCACTTGCAAATCAGAATACCGTATTCATCGGCTGATGCATATTTTAAAAGACTTCGAACTCGTGAAATAAATTGCCGAGTTCTTCAAGGTGATTAATGCCTACGTCAACTAGCGTTCGGTCGCTATTCGTCTTGCGCAATCATCGGAATGCGGACGCCACAGAATTTAATCGTCCGCGAACAGTGGCGCGAGCGCAGGCCATGCGAATTTCATCTTGTCTCGTGTAATTAGCTGTTGTACAGAGCGATCGCAAATTTATTTATGAATATATCGCATGCGTGGACGAACAGCATGCCTGACAAATGATCGCGGCATATGATGATAAATTATATCGATCGATGATACCGTTAATAATCCCCGAGTGTCCCGTTCTATCTACGCTTATGACAAAATCATCACAGGTTGAAAGATCAAAGTGTTATACGCGAGAAAAACAATGAAGGAAAGGAAGCGAGCGAGCGAGCGAGCGAGCGAGAGAGAGAGAGAGAGAGAGAGAGAGCTAGTAAAAATAAAAATATTTGCTTTGAAACCAGAAACATTAGATTGCAAGCTTTTTCTCTCTTCGACACAATATAATAATTATGTTTTTGACGTCGTAGCGGATTGTTTCTCGAAGGTGTTACGTTAAACTAGCCCTGAGGTAGATAAACATAGTCTTGACAAGTTTTGCTTTCAACGTTCTTCTAATCTTTTGGAAGAGATCCTTCTCCTTCCCGAGGCTAGCTGTTGAAGAGGTAAACATCGATGTTGATGATGGTATCGCCCTGCGGTTTCGTTGGTTTCACCGGCTCCGGTAATATTTCGTTTGAAAGCGATCAGCGAGGCGTGCCGTGTAAGTAGACGCTGAGAAAACAACGAGAATAACTACGGTAGTGGATAACTTTGAAATCGGAGGCGTGCGGCGTTGAGCGAAAACTGATGCTTCGCTTATTTTGAACGATTTCGATCGAGCGGAAATCTTTGTAAAATGATCGAAAGATCGGTAAATCTTTTCCTTGCGTACTCGACTATCATGTTCAACATTTCTTTTTGAACTATTAATAATGCAACCTACCGCGTTTTGTTTTTTTGATTTTTTTCATAATGCAATAATTGATTAATTATTTTTATTTAAAATTAAAACTATATAAGGAAACGGCTCAAATGATTAAAATCAAAATAACAAAAACAAGAGCTATGAACCAAACTGAAAACATTTAATAAACAATATTTTTATTTATTTTCACAAGTTTATTGCGACGATTACTATTTACGTTTTAAAAAATATAGGTATGGATATTTATTAACATTATGAGTGTTGGTATAAACATAGCGTGGATTTAATGTTAAATCATTTAAACCAGAGTGTCAAATCCACTACTATGTTGGTGTTTATGTCAACACCAACACGGTGAGAATTATATAAACATCGACATGGTGTGTTAAATTCATATCTATTATGTATATTATATTCAGAGTATAATAATATACTATTCCACATAGCATATTCCAAAGGACATCTTGGGCATATCTTTATGATATAGGTATATCTTCTGAATATCTTTAGATCATCCTTTAGAGAACTGTGCTGCTACACTGAAAGAAAAGAATATGGCATAACACTTTTATTTAATTGGTGCAGCAGCCAATTTTTGGTTAGCCTATCGAAATTCTATACTGACATAGTATTATTTGCTTATAAATATCGATAAAATCAAAAATGATATTTTTTCCATACTTTTGCTACATTAGCATTGCAGAAGCAACGTATTTAAGTTGACATTTCATCAATGGAGTATCATACGTTATTATATCTTCGGAGGACTCGATATGCCAAATTAAAGTATTCGTTATTTATTCGTGAGTAAATATTTTCGTAACTTCGTAGTTACGTACATCTTCGTAATGATCGTAATGTCGCATTGCTAATCCGCTCGCGTTTTTCGTCGCGTCTTTGCGAATCGCGCAAAACGAAAGTTCCGCCACTCGGCGGAAATATATTGAAATATCGGGCTTCGATTTCGCGTTTGCCACGCGAAACGAGGGGGGCCTTCGTAATAACGTCACGTACACATCCCCGACTACCGCGCCATCCTGGCGGATCAAAGGAAGAGAGCTCCTAGCTCGGAGCAATTCGTGCTTTTAATTTAGCTCACGAACCAGTCGGCCCGCCGCCGCCGGCTACTACAACGAACGAACGTGTCCGGGTTATCCTTATTCAGAAATTATCCGAAACTGTCGCTAAATTTCCTCTCACCGCGAACACTCGTCCTTGTCTATCCCTCCGTTACGCTCTCTTTGTTCGTACCTTTTATACCTTCGGTAGCCCTGAATTTCCTATCCGTTTTGACTAATGTATATCGTTACTCCTGTGACGCAGGTAATTTTAGATCTCTGTCTGGCATCTCTCATTTCTCTTTCGTTGCGTTTCCCGATACATTTTCCGTCCTCGATGCTTTCCACGTGAATCGCTTTTAAATTCACTCCAAGTTTCCCCTCGAAGTAACTTTCGCGACTTCGCGTTTGCAATAATAACTTAGCGGAGAGCAGTCCGTTATGGCAAACTTCTGAAATGGATATTCGTGTTTTTTATATGTCGTAATAGATATCTCACGGCGGTGAAATAATTGACGTGACGTACCATTTAAGCGCCATTTTTTTTTTATGTACGGATATAATGCGCAAGATATAACAAATATTACGTCCTGTACATAAATTTTACGCGGACCTGCGATGGAGGGTTTGACGTTTATGGTTTGTGTGAAATTAAATTTGTTTCGATGGTATAAAAGTTTACAAAATCGAGTATCACTGCATCGGTGCGTTTAACGAGATACGATATGTCTGTAATTCTTTCAATAAAATGCAAAACAAACACGCGCAATACGCGGATAAGTAAGGATTCGTAAGTACACAACGCACGTTTTGCTTATTTCGTCGTATGGTAGAGCTGCTAATGCAATATTTTCTCACTTTCCTTTTATCGAAATAACCAACGCTCGCCTAGCATACACGAACATGACGCGAAGCGCGGAAAAACGTCACTCGAGACGCAGTAAAAACTTGCGCGGGGCAAATTCCACTGCGAAAATACAAAGCGTCGAAATGTGTTAACACGTCAAAAGCGAGAATCGTGAAACTATTTTCAGACTTTATCGCATTACGCCTCGTTCTGCTCTTTTGTTCATGTCACGAGCTTAAACCATTACCGATTAAAAGGAACACGACGTTAGGCGGTGAATTGAACGCACTAGCTGTTTGATGTTGAAGATTTTCATTTAGAAAGACTGTTCATGAGAGATGTAATTCTAATTATCAAAGTGGAGAAAAATTACTTAATCCCAAGGCTTCGCCTTGGGACAGACAGGAAGCGCCGTCATTAACCGAAATGAGCGGTTCTTCTACATCCTTTGCCTTCACGCTTCTTTTTTATGCCCATATTTTCTCTTTCAGAAAAGTTCCGCCCATCCTTTGACCTCGACTATCATTACTGACGAGTTAGTAGGAAAAAGAAACGGTCACTCAAAAAGATTACGCTGGTCTCTCATAACCAAGTTGAGAAAAATCGATGTTAATGTATCGCGTGAAGTATTCATGTTGTTGTATATTTTTTAACCGAAATTTATCCACGAAATAAAAAAATGTATCAAATGTATAAATAAATGTATCAAATAAAAACGAACATGCCGCACTTGAATATGCGCGAAATACGACCTGCGAAATAGAAATGCATAGCGTTCTAAGACACGGCTTACGTGGGGTGGAACAGAAATGCGTTGAACAAATGAGTGGAAAGATTAGAGGAAGGGGAAAGAGAGGGGGAGAGAGAGAGAGAGAGAGAGAGAGAATGAACGTATTGCCGCACAGTCTGCTTCTAATGACGTAACCTGTTGACGAGATTATAATCAGGCGGCGGACATTAAAGCTAGAGCGAAGCCAGGGCGCGCGAGTATCTAACTTCAGCTTCTCTAAAGACCTAGGATGTTACACGGGAGGTATATTATGGACACGAACATACGTATGCCTGTATGCGGTACACGCAAATTATATTCATACGTTTATAATGTCGTCGTCGTCGTCGTCGTCGTCGTCGTCGTCGTCGTCGTCGTGTGGGAGGAGAGGACGGATGAAGGGCGGTCTTTTGCGGACGAGAGCCGGCTCTCTCGGCTTTTCGCTAACAGCGTAAGCGCACTTACCTTTGATCCGGAGCTAGCCATAAACATCCTTTTATCGGCCCTTCGTTAAGGGGGATCAACTAAAAATGCAGAACGACGTACCATTCAGCGACACAAAGGACGTGTAAAAGCTTCTCGAATGGTGGTGAGGCGCCGCTTGTTGCATCCTCTCGTGCTTCTATCAAAAAAAAAAAGAAAGAAAATCCTTAGCGAGCAACACGTCGTGTAATAAGATCCTCTATATCTATTAAAACAATTCTTATGTCAATAATCTGTTCCATATTTTCAATACATCTTCCAGAATTTTCATTTATTTTAACGCACGCTTGTATTATATTTTATTAATACAGAATTTTGACATAGGAATTACGAGGACAAGTCAATAAGTTTTTAGAAAAACATAGTAAAATACATTTTTTTTGATCGATTCATTTTTTATTTCTCAATAAAAACATAGCCTCCTTTTAGCTCGATATACTTGATCCAACTTTTTCAAACCGTCTGAATAATATGATTTGTCCAACCCTTCAAAATAAGCCTCTATTTCGGCGATGAGCTGCTCTCTGGTGGTGAATCTCTTTTCTCCGAATCATTTCTTCAGGTTTGGAAACAGGAAGTAGTCGCAGGGGGCTAAATCTGGCGAATATGCTGGATGGAGAAGCAATTCGTAACGGAATTCATTGAATTTGGCCATCGGTGCCGGACACGTGTGAACTCGTGCATTTTCTTCTTCGCCAAATGGCAACGTTTTTCTTTAAAATGTTGTTAAAACGGTCCAATAAGGCTGTATAGTAATCGCCATTGATCATTTGCTTTGACGGAAGGTAATCGATATGAATTATGCCAATGCCGCGTGCATCCCAAAAAACTGTGACCATCACCTTTCCGGCCAACTTTACGGTCTTTGCCTTCTTCAGAGCTGGTTCTCACTCGGTGAAATTCATTATTTTGACTGTTCCTTCGTCTCGGGTGTGAAGTAATGGATCCACAGTAATGAATCGACACAGAAATTCATCTGGATTATGTTGAAACATCTTCAAATATTTTTAAAATCGTCACAGTCGCGCTTATGATCCACAGTGAGCAAACGCGCCCATCTTGCCGATAGCTTTTTCATACTCAATTGTTCATGCAAAATTGAAATCACTGTCATGTGATATGTCTGTGGCCTCAACAAGCTCGCGCACTTTCGCTCCATCGTTGATCAGTCAAAACAATATCGTGGACTTTATTAATGATTTCTGACGTAGCAGCTTCAATTGGACGTCCCGAACGAGGTACAACATATGTGGATGTACGACCATGTTTAAATTCACTCAATTGTATACGCAAGTGCTGATGCAGATGTGCTATGAAATTATTCAACTCAGCTTTGATTTTTTTTGGCGTTAAATCTTTCATATGTAGATGTTTGATCATTGCATGAAATTCGTTTTTTTACATTTTGCAAAAAATACAAAAGTCATTCGCTTTAATCGTCTACAGAAATGAAACCACACGATGAATTCCGCTCAAAATTTGACAGTAATCAGCTGAGAGCTGTTACTTGTCAAAAAGTAATGTGACATAACACTGCGAGTGCCCTCTGACAGATTTTCTAAGAACTTATTGACTTGCCCTCGTAACTGATCTTTTAGAATTTTATTGTAATTTTCAGAAAATGTTTTTTTTCGGATCTTAACGGATTTTGCTGAGAAGCTCGCTATTTTGCGAGCTCAAACACTTCTGACCTTTTTTTTAAAAAATTCAACTTTCTGGCACGCAGAGGTAATAAACCGCGTGTATCGTAAAATCTGCCGTCACGAATACTTTCGTATCGTTGTACAAGGTCTTCGATTACTTCGAAACGACGTCTGCCTCTATCTCTCGCCTGAGTAAGCCCTCGGGAATCTGATTCGTGACTTTACGATTTTGTGCTGCAAGCACGCAGCATTCGAGTCAGTATGTGTGTGAATGAGTATGGCGAAGAAGAGAGAAGAAAGAGAGAGAGAGAAAGAGGAGAGAGAGAGAGAGAGAGAGAGAGAGAGAGAAAGAGAAGAAGTTGTAAACCCGCACTTAAGCCAAGCGATAAAAACTTTTGAGGGCGGCATGGCTGCGGACGTATTTCCGGCTCACGGTTGGGATGACTCCGCGCCGAGGTAGAGAAAAACGACAACGGGACCTTCGAGAAGAGATAATGAGAAAGTCGAAACGCGCGCAAGATGGACTTTCCTGTTCAGCTTAGAGTAAATCTTGTAAGGATTTATCGGTTATTAAAGCTCACTATATATTTTTAAATTAATTTTATAATAAAAGGATCCGAAAAATAATTTTAAATAGGAAACTTATTGGCATATGATATTAATGATTTTTACCATAGATAAACGTAATTCAAGGAATAAGTTATTAATTATTACAAGCCTCGATTATGTATTTTTTATTTTTATAATAATAAAATAGGGACGATGAAGGAGATGAGAATTTAATAAAATATACAAGTTATTTGTGATGTAAAATAATTAAGTCATTGTGTTGAATATCGAAGAAATGACGGTTTTGTAAATGCGAATTAATCTTACATTGCAACACAGAGAAGCATACGGCTATGAGCGTTATCTCATGGTCCGAGCGAATGAATTTAGATTACCTTTCGCACTAGCACGAGTGGAAGCAGATTTTTATGAAGCAGATAATACGCTCCGCGATCTACATTCCACGCGAAGCGGAATAGGCCGTAAATTCGCGTTTAAGCCCCCCGCGTTGTTTCCAGCATCCGCTAAAAAATTACCACGGTATACTATCTAAGAAGAAAAATGACGCAATCCCCGTATTTATTCTCTGCAAGAATCACGCTGAGATATTACAGTTGATAAAATATCGCGGTTAAAGACGCTGTCTTTTTGTTATGGACATAAATATATGATTGTATCAATAATTAATTACAATTTTTTAAATTTCTAATCTAATATAAAATATTGTCAAATACTTTACATATAAATAATAAATAAGTATTTACATATAAATAAGTATTTATAAGGCGATAAGATATAATTCACAAACAACTATGTACTCATATTTAATTTATTTATGGAGATGCTATTTTTCTCCTTATTAAAAATATTATATGAATAAAATTGATTTTAGGATACACATATTTACGTGGCGCGATACTCGGGACAATTTGTATAGAAATGAAATTACAATGTTACGTATAATGCAATAGCTTTTTTGCATAAAGTAGCATTTTACATCAGTTGTGAGTTTAATCAAGATCACACAGAGAATATAATGAAGATTATTCGTTCGCAATAATCATTAATGCGTTTTTATGATGCTCGTCTGTATTTGTCTCTTTTGCTATTTTTCTTTAAATGTGCAAACTGCATTAAGTATGCACGCGAAAATACACTCCTGCATGTGTACACGTATGTATAGAAACGGTGGGCGAAAATACAAAGAGGCGGGGACGAGTGTACCGAATTTCAGAGTTCGCAGTTTATCTTGGCGCATTTGCAGTGGCACGAGGTAAAACACAAACGTCGGCTGTGTGGAAGGAAGGGAAGAGGTGAGAGGGCGGTAATCGGAGGAGTGGTTTCGCTCCCGTTGTTTCAGAGGGTTCAGAGAGGTGGAGAACAGAGGATGGGGACGAAATGGAAAAAGGGGTTGCTAGCGAGTTATAGCGCTTGTTGGGAAAAGCTCGTTAAAGAGATACTAAAGGCTGAAGTTAATGAACAAAGATCGATATAGCATCTTGTCATTATCCGATTGAAAGTCTATAGCGATCAGATGTTCGTATAGCAATTGTAAATATAAATTAACGTTGATGGTAGGTAGCATTTAATTACAAAATGACTTGAAATCTTTGTTGTTTTGTTGTCATTATTGCTTTTTAAATAAGTGGGTAATTTAAAGATAACAAAAATTAATATATAAGGTTTTTAGAACACACATCAAAAGATTTAATTTTATAATTTATTTTATATTTTATATTTATGTTATAGTTAAATGTGCGTTAGTTAAGTTTTATAAGATTTTTTTCTGAACAAGATTTCAAAGAAAACTATATTTGACGTGCTATAATCACCCTATCTATCCACGTAAAGGTTAAAGATATTATTGTCATCTATCAATTCACACATGAAAAATTATTTTACGTGTTGGAATGCAGATCACTTACAAGTTAAATAATTATTTATAAAATTTAAGATATATACTGTTAAATCTATAGAATCAAATTTAACCTAATTTAATTATCATTGTTTCTATTCAATATATCGTTATTTTACACTAAAACAAAGGTTAAATTTGAAACAATATAGTGTTAAATTTAACCATTATTTTAGTATACAATAATGATATTGAGTAGGAACAGTGGCGACTTAAATTAGGTTAAATTTGATTTAATAGTATATATGCGAATTCGTTAGGCACGTCCACATTTCCATTTCACATAAAGTTATTTTGAGATCGTTCTTTCGAATCATCGCAGAATATTGTGACGTAACGGTCCGAGAAAACAAATAGTTATGATACATAGCTTGCGAGAACAAATAGATATGGGAAGGGTCTCTGACGACACAACTGATCTATTCGATAGGAATGCGAAAGGCCTCTGTGTAAACTCGAAGCTATAAATGAATGTCCAGAGATCTATAGTCTCCCTTCGCTTTTTCTTTTCACTCTTAGGTACATGCTTTTTTTGAAAAATTATTCGTGCGGTCTCTCACGCTTACATCGCCACATTTGGCTCCCTTTCGTCGTTTCCTTTATTCGCCTGCAACACTGCAGGCCACTCTCGTCGAATTTTCGTGCCGCCATCTCGACGCGTTCAGATTTATATTTTCCACCCGTTATCGGGCTTTCCCCTTTGTACGTCGCTCTTCTATATCCAGTCTTTCATTCCTCTTTCAAAGCATCGCCTCCCCTACAGGCGAATGAAAACGCCCTTATATAAATAGCGTCGCGGAGTACCACGACAATAACGATTTAACCGCTGTCAGAAGTAACATTTTTTATCGCAAGTGCAGTTGTTCGAGATTCTTCGTGAAAATCGGGAGTAATGATTCTCGATGCTGGGATCACCATATCGCTCTATTCAAACATTTCGGATTTTCGACCTTTTCTCCGGAACTGTTCTCTTTCTCTTTCATCCGATATTCCCCAGAGGCCCCTTATCTTCTGGCGTGATTCCAAGTCTCCGTTATCGGCTCTTTCTGACGCCAATTACGTGATTTTTCAAATCGACGATTCGCTCACGCGAAGAAAAATATAGCGAGTGACCGCGAAATCGACAGAGTTATTGGGAATCTGTTAATCATAAGTTTTATTAACTATAGATTCTTTGTGTGTGTGTGTGTGTGTGTGTGTGTGTGTGTGTGTGTAAAAATTAATGAAATAGATATTCATGATATAGATGGACATTAATATTATTAAAATATCAAAGTTTAGTATTATATACATTAAAGTTATATACATTATAAACGTTAAAGTTAATACGAAAGGTTTAATTTTCTAATAATATTTATTGTTGCGAGAAAAGAAAAATTGGTTCCTCCAGGGTTCCTCTTTGAGAGAGTTCTTTCGAAGTTCTGAGGTGCGACGGCTAATTAATGTTATCCACGTGCATTTGCGTCCGTTTACCATGTCTAGGAGCTTTGAGTGAGAGGCGCTGCTTTTCGGGCTGGTTAGAATGAGACGGTAAAAGTACTCGTTTCTCTCCCGTCTCGACAGAAGTTCTGAGCCGAATATATCTTGGCCATCTAATTAGTTTCACGCTAACGAGGGAGTTCCTACTTTTCTTAGTGGGGCAATATAATGAGGCTAACTCTGCATTTAACTTTATACAGTTATAACACATACACACACATACGCACGCACGCACGCACGCACTCACGCACATAATGAATATA
>Ga0157363_1004098_pt1 | contig 13358 bp, 8 predicted proteins | sample AttsexASBM1_FD_111477 | JGI IMG/M metagenome (GOLD analysis project Ga0157363, IMG submission 111477) | Fungus gardens microbial communities from leaf cutter ant in Ribeirão Preto, State of São Paulo, Brazil - Atta sexdens ASBM1 | ecosystem: Host-associated > Fungi > Mycelium > Unclassified ...
TGTGTGTGTGTGTGTATGCGTGTGCGCAGACTGCCGGGTTACCGGTTAGGCTTTGAGACCCACCAAACAGACCGGAAAATATGCAGGCTGCATAATTCAGCATAGGCGCGCGCAACGTGTACACGCGTGTGCAGTGTGCACTTGTGCACGTGTGTGCGTGCACGAGACGTTCACGGTTATCAGCCTCGCGAAGTGATACGTCCACGTTCCTTTCTTCCTTCCGTTTCGCCGTATGCGTTCGAGACTTGCGCGTACTTGTTTTGTCACTGTCGTTGCGTGGTCATTGCCAAATTATAAGCTTTCTACGCGGCGAACGGACGCGGGATATCGAGGTCGATCGCCTTCTTGCTAGCTGTAATGATCATGTCAATCGGAATCGTATACACTATACGATATACAGCGAAATAGTAGGTGCACCGTCTTTTAGATGTACTTGATTAATTCTTTGCGATGCACATGCGATACATCCGATGCGTCGTAATGCGCAATGTAGCGCAAATATCACGATCGCTCTCTGGAAAGAATAGATAAATTAATGCAATTGATAGGAATTCGTTCCGCGAATTTTTTTTCGTAATTGTTTCCTGTTTGTTCGTGATTTTTCGAAATTCCCAACGTTCCAAAGGGAGTCCTGAAAAAACGTTATGAGCGCTATTTTTTCTCTTTCATGCGACTTAATAAAAAGCATCGTTGCTTTCATGAAATATTTAATAAAATGTTTTTTATATTCAATATAACATTCTGATGCAATTCGATTATAGCTAAATGATAAAATGCTATGTAGAAATGTTTTTTGATCTACATTAATTACTGCAGATATATCATAATTGTCAATATAAAAGCTTCCGTATAAAGACCGAGATTAAGTATAGATATCGAGAAAAGTTTTATTTTCACACAATGCTTTTTACGAAATATTTTCGCAATTGTACAACTTGCGCAGTACCTACATTATTGAGTGAAATTAAACGCCGATAGATAGAGTTATCGTTATAACTCTCCTTATCGAACTAATGTCTTATTTAGAGATATTCGTATAATATATAATATCTCTCATCTACTTTTCTCTAAAGTCGAAAATAAATTGTAGATTCGTTATACATATATAGAATTATTTTATAGATCAAATTTAAATTTCTCTTTAAAGAGAAAATTTCTCGCAAATTTTAAATTGAATCTTCTTTAACAAAATTTGGAAAATTATTGGTCATAGCTTTTTAATATTTAATACTCCATTATATACCTTTTCAAATATAATTTATAATGAAATCTTATTTAGAAACTTTATTGAACTAAAATTAAATTAAAATTAATCGAATTGAATTTTTAAATATCTATTTATGTATGGTACTAATCTCTCTTAATTTTTAATACGATGTAATTTTGATAAATCCGTCATACATACTATTTTTGCTGAAATGAAATTTATTAAAGAATCTTTGATTTTTTTTCACACGCGCGTTATTGTGAAGATTTTGCCCTTACACAGTGTGTATACATATAATTGCGAGCGCACGACAGTTAATAAAAGTTTAAAACGCAAAAGTATAACGCGGATATCGAATATTGTCGTTGAGGAGGGTCTGGGTCCTTGTGTGCACTTCGAGTACGATATTTTCAGGCCGGACAGTAAGCACATAAATGTTTGGTGTTGCTAGTCGTTGAGCAGCGACATTGCGGGTCACTCACCGAATATGAATGAGCATCGTCGATCCTCGAAAGCGAGCGCTGAGATTGGTCAACTCATTTTACTCTGATAGCATCTCAATTATCGTTGATTGATAAAAAAAATTGATTCAAAGCAAGCACCTGACGATTCATAAGCTAAGCTCTCGATCAATTTCATTCTTATGTATGGATAAAATTTTCCTTCTGTTTTGTATTTTTTGTAACTCAGTTTTTTGAGTAGCAAATTTTTTATTTAATCTAAGAATTTTGATAATTGCACTTTTTCATTGATTCTGATTGACACAAAGTGTTCCGCTTGAACAGCATTTAGTTTTTATAACAATTTTTTAAAATAAATTTTATTTCTCTCTTTACATTAATTGATAATATGACCGTCATGCGACTTGTTTAATTGTAACAATATACCTAATTGTCTTATTTAAAGAAATAATAAGGTAGTAAAAAATTCAATTTTCAATTAATTTAACAATGCTATAAGCATGGATTATTAATTAATAAATATGCAATTAATTTTTGTAAAATCGACTTATATATATAAAATACTTAATATTTAAGTACTCAAAGAGAAATCTTTATATATGATTACAATAATTATGTCTATAATTAATTGTAATAATTATTTACAAGTCTTCACATCATATATCATTACGTATTAACGTCTCGGATACTGAAGAACTTGTTTTAATATGCAATGAGTTGCGTGAAATTATTCCGGTTATAGTTCGGTCGTTTCAATTCCGACACAGGATATACGTGCGAAGCGGAGGAATGAAAAAAAAAGAAAAAATACAACGAGATCCAACCAACCGCGTGTAAACCACTCATCGTCGACCATACTTAACGATAAAAGTGTACCGCGTCAATGACCTTGTGTACATACGTACGGGCTAAAAACCATGCTGTGAATAAAACGTGTCGAAAAGCGTCGGATTTCGGCAATCGGCCCATCGCTGGACGCGACACGAGCAATACCGATTATTTGTCGATATCGAATGGTTCGTCGATATTTCCAATACTCATGTTGCTGGAATTTCAATGTTTTGACGGTAAACATTTTTAGAAAAAAAAAATGATAGAGTAGCTTAATAGATTTTTGAGATAGCATCAATTTGCAAGATTTGTAGACATGACAAATTTTTGATAGGGATGCAATCAATTCCCTAATAAAATCGTGAGATGACGATAGTTGTTTTATGAAAATAAGAAATCTAAGAGAATCAATTAAGATTGTTTTAAGCAAACATTTTTTCATTAAGTGTCAAAAGATTACGAACATTATATATATATATATATATATATATATATATATATATATAATAAATTTTACTTTAATAATAATTATTATATATATATATAATAAATTCATATTAATGTACGGTTTGAAGTTTTACGTATGTACATATAAATGAAATTTTTTTTCTCTTTTCCTTTCTTTCTTTTATTTAAAGCGCGTATCGCAAGTGCATTACGCAAAATAACGTTAACGATAATTATCGGTAATGCGAGCGTAATACCGTAACGCGTTACTGTATCGCGTCATAAAAATGTTGAGATAGCATCGGCGTGAAATAGCCGCGCATTATCCAACGATCCCACGCACGAACGCACGTTCTGCGTCTCGATTCCCGATTACTCGCAAGCTCCTCCGCACGCGATGATTCTCCTCGAAATTGCAAACTGAAACATTCATGGCTATTCATCAGCAAACAGCGACGGATTTACCGATAAGGACTGTTCTCTGTGGTGTTGATTAACGTTAACGGTGATTTAACTGATTCTCAGAGAATCACTTAAGTCTCAATTAATTTTAACTAATGCTTATAGAAAGAGACTCATTTCTAGATGATGTTTTTAAGATCTTGCCTGCTGAAGATGTAAAATTGTGTTGTAAATTTATAATTTCTATTTCCCGAAAGTTTATAATTATTGTAATAAATAATTATGGATCGCATATTGAAAAATGTATAATTAAAATCTTGATTTAATCAGATATACTCTTGGTATATATGACTTTTGATTTTAAACTATTTTTGGGAAAAATATTATTTCTAAATATTTATTTTCAAAGTATTGGAAAAAATAAATATACTAAAATTTTCAGATATATTTTCTGATGAACCATTGATTTTTTGCAATTAATCGTGATAACACTGATCTCAATTTCAACTTGCTGCAAATTAGTATGCACAGATCTCCATATTGCGTAAAACACACATGTGAGGATTTAAATAAATATTAAACTCAATATATTTAAATTATTTCTCGTATCTCTCTCTCTCGATCTAATGAAAAGCTTAGGCGCGATTCTTCCATCAATTTTGTCGACATTTTTTCATGGCAAAGCGATAAAATCAACCTGGAATATGGTAAATACATATGGAAGAAAAGCAAATACCAACTGTTACGCGGCGTCTAGGTTTTGCATTAAGCCAAATTATGTCAATATTAACTTACAAGGAGTTGTGCCAACATCAGTTCAATATCTTTGTACGTCAATATATCGAAATGTAAATTTATATTTATGTTACATCACTCTGTAATTAAAAGTATCGATGTGCAAAATATTCAAATTTTGTTAATAGAAAAACGATCTGTATTACATTTTTTTTCTCGTATTATCAATACTGTCATAATATATGTTTCAAATTGGACGTATTGATGTACTTACATTTTTTCACATTTTATACATTTAATTAAAATAATTTAGTATCTGTATACTGCAAAATATGAAGTGTGAAAAATATATAAAAAAACTGAATAAATTTTAAAAGTACGCTCTTTTATCGGCAATTAAAATGGTAGAAAATATAAAAAATTATATTTTGACGTAATATTTTTAGCCTGCTCGTGTAAATATTTTTTTATTTAGCATATTCTTTAACATAATATGTTCTTTTTTGCGTTTTTAATACTGGGAGATGAAAAATAAATTGACACATAGTTTTTGATATTTAATAATTTTTTTATTCATGCATTCTTCACATTGAGCCGAATGTAATTGAAATCAATATCAATGAGATGCGTTTAATTAGGAACATCTAGGATTTGTACAAAAAATTATCATTGAACATATTTTCTCATTTAATATTTCGTATTTTACATTTGATAATTGAGTATCTCTCAATTCGGCTTTGTGTGAGTGCAAATAAATTTTTAATGAGAGTTAAGGACAAAATTTATTTTAATTGCCTTGAACAGAAATTGCATAAACCGAATGTGCGCGCTGTAAAATTTCAGCGAAAATTTCACCCGAAATTTAATACTTCCTCGCGAGTCGATTTTCATCACGCTTTTCAGAGAACGAGTACTCATTGTCGGGACTGTACCATATTACGCGTCGGACAATTATTATGCCAGAGGTGGCCACGCAACGTCGTACCTCGTAAGGAAGGTTCGGGCCGGATGTGGTACAGCGAAAGTTTCGTCCATGGACGAAATTGCGCGAGTGGCGCGTCAGGCCGCCTGTGAAGGCCTAACGGACGATTTTGGGGTAGGTCGCGTCAGCCCGAACATCCACGACGTGAAGGGGAACCGCAATGATGCCCGAGTGAGAAAGAGAAAGAGGGAGAAATGCGAGATTTTGCGCGGCGAAAGTTTTGTCAAAGCATGCTGTATATACGGGTATGCGTGCGGGATGATGATGTTATGCGAGTCGTTTCGCATGCCGCACTCCTCGGCTAACGTTGCCGTTCTGCTCCCGAGTTAATATCGCAAAATCAGTTCATTATTGTTCTAGTATCCCGCAGAAAAAATACGATTACTTTTTAACCGCGATTTCATCGACATGAAATTTTGACGTTATGACTTTATTTTGGATTTTGACATGACATTTTGGCGAAGCGTTAAAATAATTTGTATATTCATTTTAATATTGTGTATTAATAAAATATGTAAATAAAATATGTGAAAAATATAAAAAAGAAAAATGAAGAGAGATTAGAGTATCAAAATATATTCTGTTTGGAATGGAATCTCTCTTTAAATAAGAATGAAAATTGGAGCCAGTCTAGAAAAGGAGTGACTTAATTTTCAATCTTTAAAAGTGAGAGATTTCTTTAGTCACTTAGAGTGACAATTCATATTAAAAGATTTAGAAAATATATAAGAATATATATAGTAGAGTGCAAAGGAAAAGATCGAATGTAAGTTATACAAATCTTATTATAGAAAAATTCAATTTTAATTGTTATTAAAGTTAATTATAATCACATCTTGTTAATTACAAAAGTCATTGTTATTAGAAATTAAATGCTTGAACATTTATTTATCTTACGGAACATTTTGTGTAAGTCGAAATACAAATTATAAGGAAACAATCAAACAATAGCAAATACTATTGTGTATACTTTTTATCATCGTTTATTCACTTCATATTTTTTCTGTTTCGACAATATTTTTTAACAAATTATTTTAAATGGATGTACGGATATATTGTACACACTATATAACGGGCATATTTGGTAGCATTTTGTCAGTGATTGGCTATTGAAACGTTGCACAAAAAATTGACGAGTGAGGTGCGGTGTAGCCGATTGCAACGAGAAGAGAGTCGACCGAACAACGCGACGCGAAGCCTTGTTCGCTCGCAGCCTAAAATAGGACGCATTGCAACAGCCTTTTTTCCGCCGCGGATCGATAATCCGCCGCGCAACAGCTTAACCTTCCATGCCGCGAGTGACACAACGAAAAGAGAATTTCTTAGTATAAAACTAGGAATTAACTTATAGCGTACATATAGTTAGCCGCTACTTTATTCGTGCGGTTTCGTATTTCGAGATCGATTATCTTTCGCAACACTGTCTTACGACGAAGAAAATGCGAATTAATATAACTAGAGCATCAAATATAATTTTGTTTAAGGGAACCTTAAACAAAATTAAACGAAATTTTAAAACGTCTAATAATTCGTTGATTTTAACATTTGAAAGAAATTTTAGGTAATATCTTTGGGAAAACACTTGGATTCTGACATTTTTAATTCTTAGAACATGGCATTAATTAAAATTATTTTTACGCAAGCAACATAATAGATTTAAACTGCGTCATTTATGCAACTGAAAATTTCTATTAATTTTTATCGGTATTACATTGATGATAAATACACTACCAAAGAATTTGGTAGTGAGTATTGAATATGAAGATACATGTATTATTCCGGAATATGCAAATTCAATTTTTAATTGAAATAGATCGTTTCTTGAATTTGCTTTTACTCGCAAACATGAAATTTATGATCAAAAAGACGTTACAGGAGAGTGACAATCATCTTTTTTTCTTTTCTTGAAAAAGACGTTTTTATTTTTCTCCATCTTGGTGAGAGTGACGGGAACTATAAGATAATGAGATAAAGATACGAGTGCACGAATTATGCATCGTCTTTTGGTCGCACGTGGAGGAAAGTATTTGATACAATTGATACAACCTTGCTCCTTGCTCATTGTTTTATTGATTATATTATTTGTTTTTTCATAATCGAAACTGTCTCGCTGATATCGAAGGTTGCAGTCCTATGAAACGATTTAACGAACAAAGTTAAACTTGTTGTACAAGTTGCTCATAGAAAAATTGTACATAATCTATAAAATTTATTTCTGAGAATATAACAACCAGAGTTTGTAACGAATTTAATTTAACAAGTCGTCTCATAGATAATACATTATATGATTGAATAATGCAAAAAGTATTATTAAAAAATATTGGATAATTAGTAGGTTATATCCTATCTGGTTATTAGTAGCATTATAGGTGCTTAAGCGAAAAAAGGTGTAAATAAACTCGCTGTAAATATTAGCGTTGCGGGGGATAAATGGATATTATTTATACAGCGACCTGATAGCATGCTATAAAAGCGATTTATAAAAAAAAAAGATCTTCACGCCGTAGCATCCAACACTGCACGCGCGATGGTGCAAAGACAAAGTACCTTCCCACCTCGAAACCACGTGTTCTCCGAAGAAACGCTCTGAAAGAAACCTCTTCCGCCCGCCTAAGCGCGCTCTTTATCACGAAGAAGAATGTTTATTACGTAAACAACGGTCGGGGCGGTGTGATGCAAAGTGCCGGCAAGATAAAAAATAGTATCATAAGGTTCGACGACAGATTTCCGTATAATGCGAATTAGTTCCGATGTAAATATGCGGCACATTTCCGGCGATCATGTCCTATTTGCATGAGGACTATTTAATGTTAGATTACAAGATTAAAACAGAAGGCCATGTTTAACTGCAATCTGGTTTTTTTTTGGTACAAACGAAATTTCCCTTTCAAATTTTATTCTCATTTTTGCTCATATTTCAATTTTTATTACATACAGATTTAATTTCAGTTAAAAAAACTGTTTGATAATATAATTAAATTGTTGAAAAGTAATTTTGAATTTTTCCATATTTTTTTAAAGCTTTATAGAACAATAAAAAAAACTTGAGTTGAATAAAAAAAGACTTATTGTTAGATTACAGACGGAAAGAATAAAAATATGATTGCAGATGAAATTTTATGTCTTTTTTTTTTTTTAATTAAAAAGAGAGAATGTTCTTTCTTATGAAAGTAGATAGAAGAATAGAATACTTTTATTTTAGATCGCAAAATACTCAGATTTGATGATTCCTCTGCGAATGTCGCGAATGGCGGCGCGGGAAGTCCAAAAATAAAATTAATTTCTGAGAGTCCATTCGAGGAACTTGCCAGCTTGCCGTCAACTAAAAGTTCCTCTTCGCCGAAAGCTTATCGCTCCGCGAAATTCAGTCGCGTGCTCGCGCTCGTGTACTCGGTGGCGACCATATACAGCGGATGGTGCTCATCTGTGACTACACCACACACGTATGGACGTAGCAGGGACGCGCGCGCGCGCGCGCGTTCACACGTATACGCACGTACACACGCGATCGTAACGGATGGACACACGGCCGTAATGCACACGCTATCGATCCGCGTTTTTGCGCGGTATGTCAACTCGTTACCGGACGTTGATCGAAGAGCGCAAGGTACACAATTACGCGCGGCGAGGCTCCGGTGCACCGGAGAGAAGAGAATCGCCGAAGAGTTTCGCCTTTCCGTCGTGCGTAGCCATTCTTGCACGGTCGGAATTGAGCGATACACGTACCGTATTGTAGCCGAACGATAAATGAACCATAGCCATAGATAGAAAAACGTTATTTTATATCAGGGATAAGTTATTTTCTAAAAGTTCGGTCCACTTGCTTACAAATACTTCGAAACATTTGACTGACTCAGGAGAAAAAGTTCACTAACTGACCAACAGAAAATGCTTCGAAATATTTGCAACATCAAATGAATCATAGTCTAAATCATATTACATACAGCTGCTTTGAATATTGAATTCTTTGATAACAAAATAATAATAGAAATGCTTAATCGAGGCTCCAATGTGATTAATTTTCGTTATTCGTACAAAAATTGAAATCTAATTTCTCTGCGATGTCACATCGTGCGAGATAGAGCGAAGGAGAGCTGGGACGAATCAGCGTATCCACAGAAACATCCGGAGAAGGTAAAGCTCATCGCACCGCCAGGACGGCTTTTTTTCTTCGCATCAAACGGCTCGTTGGAAATGGTAATATTAGCCCGACGTTTTCCCGCTGATTTGACTTTAATATCGGCAAAGAGACGATATTCATTTCCGTAGCCGCGAGCAAAGAGTGCAATGAAAATATTGCGTTACATTCGCCGGGACGGTATTACCGGGCGGAAAGAAAAAGCGGGAAAGACTCCTTAGAACATTGTATGGCAGCATACGTACTTTAGACGACGAAGGGAGAAAAAATATGTCAACCGCGCGTACAGTCGAGGTAAAGCGGATTACATTACGCGCTGGAAATATCTCAACCAAGGGCGGAGAGGAGAGGGAGAGGGAGAGGGAGCAGGAGGAGCAAGAGAAGACGGATTCGCAGTAGAAATGTTACCCAAGTAAATGAGAGAAAGGAAAATACATTGAAACTCGAAGCGAGCATCCGTTGAATTTTCCGGTTGAATTATATAATGTTACGCGAGGTGTGCCAAAAAAGCATCGCTCGACGAATCCTTCGATCCTGCAAAGCCGCTATGCAAATTAGGCGTCTCTCACACTGGTCTCTTGAACATTATCCCGCGTTTAGTCATCTGTGATTGACTTGAATACTGTTCAAATCGCGACTGTACATTGAATTTCTATTTAAATTTAATCTTGATTAATTTAATTAATTTATATAGAAAATTTATATTTTAAAAGAAAAAGATATTAATAGATAAACTTGAAAAAATTAATTTGTTAACTTTATTTATTAAATTAAATACTGATTGAATTATTTTAATTTATGCATCGAAACATTGCTTCTTATTTTAAACTTTTTTGTATCTTAAAATACATGAGAAATTTCGAGTATCAATTAATTTCGAAGTAATTTTCAAACAGAAGCTGACGAATTGTTAAATAAATTAAAGGATTGATTCTTTGAAAGGATTAATTCTTTGAATTAAATATTGTTTGTTATTTTTAACTTCCATATTTGCCAAAATCTAAATTGATCTATTTCTGTGATTAATTTCAAAGTAAATAACATTTATATTGATATATGCACTTAGTAAATAATTAATTTGTCTTAAATTTAATATATTTTCTTGAGTTTTCTTGTTTAACTTCATTGTTTTAGTTAAATTAACATATTAAGTAAAAGCAGTGGCGACTTACAGAAATGATTAAAATTAACTAAAATTGGATATAATTTGACTTTATGAAAATTTAACAGTGAATAAGGCAAAATAATAGTTATTTTGGAATTAGATAATTGGAAATAAATAATACACAGTTTTTACAAAATTCACGTAAATGGCTTTTTTTTTAAAGAATATTCAAAAAATTTTGATTATTTACCGAAGAGATGGAAACAAAGCGGATGCCACGTTACTGGGTCGCTCACGTGTAGCACGCGCGTTATCGATTTGGTTTCCTTGCGGCAGGATGACAACCTAGGGTAACCTAGCACGTTAATCGTGTGTATGTACATATATGTATGTATAGAGGCAGGTTCGTAGGCTACGTTACGGTGAATCGGCATGCAGGATTAGTCACGAGCAAGCTTGCCTCTGGGTAATGACAGCTGCTACCAGTATGCGCTATTCTAGTCATCAACCGCAACTATCAACGCCTTCAACCACCACCGTCGGGTAACAGTTGTTGTCGAGACGCAACTTCGTGGATAATGAATCCGCCGAACAATGTCGAAAATTTGTTTCCAACGACGTTTGATCATATTTGTAAGCAATAGATGTAGAAATATTCGTCTAATTTTTGTGTATACTTTCGCGTGTGAATATTCAGTTATATATACTCGGCTAGATATTTTTATCTACAAAAATTAATATACAAAACGGTATACGTATGTATTTAGTAAGTATGTATTTATGAAATAAGTAACTGATACATGATTTTACTTCTTTTTAATATTTTCAATTTTGGTCTAAAAGAGAGAGTTCTTTTATCAAAATGTCCTTTTGTCTCATCTTAACGCATTTTACCGGAGACTATATATATATATATATATATATAAGTACTCTAATTCTCAACTAGTCTCTAACCGACCACATGTTCGACGATTGCTTGCGCTAACTTTAAGTCCCGGAGCACCTACGGCAGATGCGCCAATGCCGACGGCGCGAAGGAGCTCTTCAAATCTTTTCTTTTTCTCTCGACTACACTCTCACCTCGATCGTTCACTCGGTGGTACGGCTCTTCGGTTTCGAGGCTGTAATTTAGCGCAGTTTCGACGTCGTGTAATGGAAGAGAGATTCACGTACCACACTTGGTGAGTAAGCGTCCACTGAGGGAACGAGAGAGGCGCCACCAAATTGGGCTTAGCAAGTTGCAACCGCTAAAGAGCCGGATCGAGAGAAGAAAGCTAATATCGCGTCACGCCGGATTGTTGCTGTAAAGCTCGAAAACGTAATAGGGAAAAACAGCTGCTAGTTGCAATCAGAATAAATGATTCATGTTTTTCATATATGTGTGTGCGATTAACGGCTCCTTGATGCAATAACTAGATAATTCTATTTTCCTTGATGTATATTCTCTTCTTTGTTTAAATTATAAAATCTTCTTGAAGAATATTGAATATGAAATACATTAATGCATATGTATATATGTACATGTGTGTATTATCATATTCAGTATCTAAATATTATCACCATTACTGCAGTATTACATTATGATAAAAAATGTTAATTAAAGTAAAACTTATTATTCCACGAAAATATAAAATATGAAATTAATGGCAGTGCAACACATTTCATGAAAGATGCAATATTTATTTATTATGACCATTATTCTAAATTTAATACATTTTTTAATTTCAAACAATTTTATTTATTTTAGGTACGATACATTACATGCAATATATTTATTTATTATGATTGCTATTTTATATATATTTATGATTGCTAATTTAATCTATTATATAAGTTTAAATAATCCAATTTCTAAATTGGAGATGATCATCTTTATGTTTTAATATTTAAATATCATGTTGCTCGAAAAAGAGATAACACGTATGAAGACTAAGAGATTTGATGTCATACAAGTGACTATTCTGCTTCTACTATGATTAAAAATCGCATGTAGAAAATCATAATGAAACTCTTGGTGCATAGAGATTTTTTTATTCGTTAATTTTCTTGTCGATTTTATTTATTTTGAATGTAATTTTTATTTTATGTTATATTTCCATGACTAATGCAATTCCAGAACTTGTAACGGTGAACGATTTCAATAGTTTATTTATGAAAAGCTTGGAGATTGATATTTTTAATTCCGCTTTCCTTATTTTTACTAGGAAACAGCTAGATTAATATTTGTATCTTTTTAATTTCATATTTCCATTAAACACAAAGATGCAAATTTCTACATGAAGGGTAGTCTTCATTGAAAACTGGATTTGCGATGCTCGCAAAATTTTCTTTAAATAATCTCAGAAAATGTACTTATGGCTTACGAAAAGATACTAGTAAGGTGAAATTGCATTTGACATATAATCGATAATTCACTGTTCTCGTAAAATTTCTTACTTTTAGCAGACGCTACCATTCAACGGTTGGAAAAAGAAATTTTGTATATAAAGAGAGCGATAATACTCTTATTTGTTGTACGTTACATTCCAAAATCCCGCCGTATTAACGTGGATTAACATCGCCGTTTATCTCACGGCGTTCATATATGTTTAATCGCTCGGACTTTTCTAGAAACATAATCCTTACAAAACGGCTTTGCTTTTGCGTGGTCAGCGAGAAAGCGATCGCATAACCAAATGTAAATTCTAGGCACGTATAATCCCCAAATCTGCGAAATCCCCGAAGGTACAATACCCTTCCTTGCAGCTCCAGGAATAGAGCTGGTTATTATAAAAATGTATATCGCGTTTTTACCTATTTAAGTATTATTTGTGTGATATCTGTGCCATGATAGATATTTTTAAATTATTCATAAGTATTTATAAAAGTATTAATATACTCTAAAAATATAGATGGATTTAATATTATGTAGTATCTATATAATTCTCACCATGATATTAATATTAACATGGTGTGGATTTAACATTGCCCAGGATTTAAATCCACACCATGAGTGTTGATATAAACATTAAGAATTGTAAATCTATATACTTTGTTAGTATTAATATTAA
>Ga0157363_1004099_pt1 | contig 13354 bp, 10 predicted proteins | sample AttsexASBM1_FD_111477 | JGI IMG/M metagenome (GOLD analysis project Ga0157363, IMG submission 111477) | Fungus gardens microbial communities from leaf cutter ant in Ribeirão Preto, State of São Paulo, Brazil - Atta sexdens ASBM1 | ecosystem: Host-associated > Fungi > Mycelium > Unclassified ...
GGTTAAACAGGCACTGAAGAACTATTTTGCTCAACTGAACGGTCAGGATGTTAATGACCTGTATGAGCTGGTACTGGCTGAAGTTGAACAGCCACTGTTGGACATGGTGATGCAATACACCCGCGGTAACCAAACCCGCGCTGCGCTGATGATGGGTATCAACCGTGGTACTCTGCGTAAGAAATTGAAAAAATACGGCATGAACTGATACTAATCAGTTAAATGCTTGTTTAAAAAGGCGCTCTTCGGCATGGGGAAGCGCCTTTTTTATTCCCCTCGCCCGCAACCGTCAACTCTTTGTAAACCTTCCCCTCCGCCGCTTTCCAAGCGCGGCTTTTCGTGTATATTTCCACCACCCTACAGGCTCTCTTCTCCCGGAATGACACTATGATTCGTAAATACTGGTGGCTGGTTGTGTTTGCTATCTCAGTTTTCCTGTTCGACGCGCTGCTGATGCAGTGGATAGAGCTGATGAGCACCGAAACTGACAAGTGCCGCAACATGAATTCCGTGAATCCGCTAAAATTAGTCAATTGCTCAGCGCTTGATTAAGCCGTAGACACCCCTGTATCACCCAGTAAAAACAGGGATTTAAATCCCTTTTAGTCATTATCTTACGGTGATAATGTCTCGCCCTTCCCAACCGCTCTTGCGTAACCTCACACTCGAGTTGAACAGACCATGCTGGTTAGCCAATACAACCAAATCCTCGTAGTCATCTCCTTTATTGTCGCCATCCTTGCCGCCTATACCGCGCTGAATATGGCCGCGCGCGTCGCGGGGAGCCAGGGTATCGCAGCCCGCATCTGGCTGGCCGGCGGTGGCATTGCGATGGGTATCGGCGTATGGGCAATGCATTTTATCGGCATGCTGGCGATGGATCTCTCCATGAGCATGAGCTACAACGCCACGCTGACGGTACTCTCAATGGTTATCGCCATTGGTTCATCAATGTTTGCCCTGTGGCTTGTCAGCTGCGAGCAGTTGCGCTTACGCCGACTGCTGCCGGGGGCGCTGGTGATGGGAACCGGGATTGTTGCGATGCATTACACCGGCATGGCGGCGCTGGAGGTCACGCCCGGTATCATCTGGGATACGACCTGGGTGGTCATTTCTGTCGCCATCGCGCTAGCTGCTTCACTCGTTGCCCTTTGGCTCACGTTCCGCCTTCGACATGAGGCCGCCAGGGTCGCGTTGATGCGTCTGGGTGCCGCACTCACTATGGGGATCGCTATTGCCGGCATGCACTATGCCGGCATGAAGGCCGCCCAGTTTCCGATGTCGACCATGGCTCATCACCACGGCATTAACGGCAGCTGGCTGGCCGTATTGGTCAGCGTGGTCGCCCTGTCCATTCTGGGGATTTCACTGCTCGTTTCAATGCTGGATGCTCGCCTGCAGGCGCGCACCTCATTACTGGCTTCGTCTCTTGCCGAAGCAAACCGGGAACTGGCTCAGCTGGCACTGCACGATACGTTAACCCGCCTGCCTAATCGTATCCTGCTGGAGGACCGTCTCGATCAGGCCATCAGTAAGGCCGAACGAGAAAATGCGCAGTTTGCGCTAATGTTCATGGATCTCGACGGGTTTAAAGCGATCAATGACGCCTACGGCCACGATGTGGGTGATAAGTTACTGGTCGCCGTGACGGAGCGCTTGCTGCAGCACCTGAAGGGCCAGTTCACGCTTGCACGTATCGGCGGTGATGAATTTGTTCTGCTGGCAGAAGGGGAAGGCCCTGACGATGCCGCCTCACTGGCTAACTCGCTGGTTCGCGCCATAGACAGCCCTTTCAGCCTGGAACCTTATGAGCTGGTCGTGACCCTCAGTATTGGGATCGCGCTTTACCCACACGACGGTACAACCGATCGCGAACTGATGTTTAACGCAGATGCGGCGATGTACCACACCAAGCATATGGGTCGAAACGGCTACCATTTTTTCCAGCCCTCCATGAATACCCTGGCGCAGACTCACCTCCAGCTGATGAACGACCTGTGGCTTGCGATCGAGCGCGATGAGCTTCGCCTGGTCTATCAACCTAAATTCCATGCCCCGGCAGGCCCGGTCCTCGGCTTTGAGGCGCTCTTACGCTGGCAGCATCCGAAACAGGGATTACTGACGCCGGACCTGTTTTTACCTCTGGCTGAGAAAACCGGCCAGATCATCCCCATTGGCAACTGGGTGATCAACGAAGCCTGTCGCCAGTTACGCGAATGGCATCTTCAGGGGCATCAGGACTGGTCAATGGCGGTGAATCTGTCGACGCTGCAGTTCGAGCAGCCCTCGCTGGTTAAGACGGTGCTTGACTGTCTGGCGCGTCACCACGTGCCGCCGGAAATGCTGATCCTGGAGGTCACGGAGACAACGGCCATGAGCAACCCTGACGAAAGCGTACGGGTGCTGACAGAGCTTACGAATGCCGGTGTAAAAGCCTCCATTGATGACTTTGGTACAGGGTATTCAAGCCTGCTGTACCTTAAACGCTTGCCCGCCTGCGAGCTGAAAATCGATCGTGCCTTCGTGCAGGAGCTGAGCGGGGAAAGTGATGACGCCACTATTGTTTCAGCCATCGTCGCGCTGGCAAAAACGCTGAACCTGAAAGTCGTGGCTGAGGGCGTAGAAACCGAAGCGCAGCAAACGTTTTTAACGGAGCTTGGCTGTAACACCCTTCAGGGCTATCTGTTAGGTAAACCGGTTAGCGCAGAGACGATTGATGCGCTTTGCGCGCAGGGAGAAATGGTGCCCAGCGCGGACTCATAATCATCAGTCAGCGGAAGTGTCGCCAGGATGTTATCGACCAAAGCGGGTGCCTGCTGGTAGAGATTGAAGCTGTCGCTATTCATTAACCAGTTTTTAATTATTCCGCTAAAAAAACCATGAAAAACGATGAGCGTAAGATCAACGTTGACCTGAGAGGAAATGATGTTATGTGAAATACATTTTTCCAAAATGGCGCGCAGATGCTTGAAGTTGAAACCAATGCGTTTTCTGATTTCACACTCTGAAATCATATCGCTATTAAATTCACACTTATGATACAAAATTTGCAACAGTGCGCACTGACGGGGCTCACGCGCAATATACTGCAATGCAGTAATGAACAGCTCACGAAGCATTAACAAGGGATTATCATTTTCTGATAGCAAAAGCCTGTCACGAATAATTTCACGAAGCGGTAACTGCTGCTCCCAGATAGCATTAAATATTTCTGATTTACTGCTGAAATGCCAGTAAACCGCCCCGCGCGTAACCTGGGCAGCATCGGCGATATCCGTAAGCGTGGTGTTAGCGACGCCGCGTGCAGCGAACTGCCCGATAGCCGCTTCAATCAGCTGCTGCCGGGTTTTTTGAGCCTCTTCTTTCTTTTTCCGCGCCATAAAATGCTACTCGTTACTCACAGGGTGACTGCATTCTCAGAAAATACAGTGGGGTCGAATGAAGTATTCACCAAAACAGGTTTTAATTTTGCACAAAAAAAGTCAATTCACTTAATTTATAATTTAGACGAATATATCAATCGCAATAAATACACCAAACATATGAATCACGTTTATCACACGCCATTTATTTGATTCGTTTACCAGAAGACCCCGGCTGAATGTGTCGAGCCTGATTCCTATTTTTACATTCCTTCCTATTCATTCGCACGTATAAATTAAAAAACATTAATTACCCTCATTATTATGTGCAGCTACATTTTTGTTTTTGTCCCCCTGCCCTGTCACCGATTCACGGAAATATCGGTTAATGGGTATTTAAAGGAACAGTAATGACGAATCATTTCAGACTCTTACCCATATCCGGTTTTATTGTCTGCGCCGCGCTGCTCACAGGATGCGATGGGCAGGAAAACCAACAGCAGCAACCGCAGGCGCCTCAGGTCAGCGTACATATTGTGAAAAGCGCTCCGCTGGCTGTCACAACTGAGCTTCCGGGCAGGACTGATGCATTCCGTGTCGCGGAGGTTCGTCCTCAGGTAAGCGGTATTATTCTGCGTCGTAACTTCACTGAGGGAAGCGATGTAAAAGCGGGTGACTCCCTTTACCAGATCGATCCTGCAACATATCAGGCTGCGTATGACAACGCCAAAGGTGAACTGGTTAAGGCGCAGGCTGCAGCCAATATCGCCCATCTGACGGTGAAACGTTACGTCCCGCTGGTCGGCACGCAGTTTGTCAGCAAGCAAGAGTATGACCAGGCGGTGGCAACCGCTCAACAGGCCGATGCCAGCGTCGTGGCTGCACGGGCAGGCGTTGAAAGCGCACGCATCAATCTCGCCTATACCAAAGTCACCTCGCCAATTGATGGCCGTATTGGCAAATCCAGCGTGACCGAAGGCGCGCTTGTCACCAATGGACAGGCAACCGCGCTGGCAACGGTACAGCAGCTTGATCCGATTTATGTCGACGTCACCCAGTCCAGCAACGATTTTATGCGGCTTAAGCAGACGAGCCTGCAAAAAGGGGATGGCACCCGTACCGTTGAGCTGTTGATGGAAAATGGCCAGCCTTATCCCCTGAAGGGCACGCTGCAGTTCTCTGACGTCACCGTAGACCAAAGCACTGGCTCCATTACCCTTCGCGCAATTTTCCCTAATCCGCAGCACATGCTGTTGCCAGGCATGTTTGTCCGGGCTCGTATTGATGAAGGCACACAGCCGGATGCCATTCTGGTTCCGCAGCAAGGGGTGACCCGTACACCGCGCGGCGACGCAACCGTTCTGGTGGTTAACGATAAAAACCAGGTGGAGTCACGTACGGTTGTTGCCCCACAGGCAGTCGGCGATCGCTGGCTGGTGACGGAAGGATTGAAAAACGGTGACCGCGTGATTGTCAGCGGATTACAAAAAGCCAGACCTGGCGCCACCGTGGTGGCGACACCCGACACCGCAGCTACTCCAGCCAGTTAAGGGGCGACAGCATGGCTAATTTCTTTATTCAAAGGCCGGTTTTTGCGTGGGTTCTCGCCATCATTCTGATGATTGCGGGCGGGCTGGCTATTCTCAAACTGCCTATCGCGCAGTATCCGACCATCGCCCCGCCCGCCGTTGCCATAACAGCAACTTACCCTGGCGCTGATGCACAGACGGTGCAGGATACCGTTACGCAGGTTATCGAGCAGAATATGAACGGTATCGATAACCTGATGTACATGTCCTCCACCAGCGACTCCTCGGGCAGCGTCACGATTACGCTGACCTTCCAGTCGGGTACCGACCCGGATATTGCTCAGGTTCAGGTTCAGAACAAACTTCAGCTCGCCATGCCGCTGCTGCCGCAAGAAGTACAGCAGCAAGGGATCGGTGTAGAGAAGTCCAGCAGCAGCTTCCTGCTGGTTGCAGGCTTTGTTTCAGATAATAAAAACCTTACTCAGGACGACATCTCAGACTATGTCGCTTCTAACGTGAAGGATACGATCAGCCGAACCACTGGGGTAGGTGATGTCCAGCTGTTTGGTGCCCAGTATGCGATGCGCATCTGGCTCGACAGCAATGCCATGAATAAATACCAGCTGACGCCGCTGGATGTGATTAACCAGCTGAAAACGCAGAATGACCAGATAGCGGCAGGCCAGCTAGGCGGAACCCCATCCGTCCCGGGCCAGCAGTTGAACGCCTCTATCATTGCGCAGACCCGCCTGAAGTCGCCGGAAGAGTTTGGCCGCGTAACGCTGAAGGTGAACCAGGATGGCTCTATGGTTCATTTGAAAGATGTGGCGCGCATTGAGTTAGGTGGCGAAAACTACAACATGGTCACCAAGATCAACGGTCAGGCGGCAACCGGTCTTGGAATTAAGCTGGCAACCGGGGCGAACGCGCTGGATACCGCTGCGGCCATCAAGAGCAAACTGGCACAGCTCCAACAGTTCTTCCCGCAGGGGCTGAAGGTTGTTTACCCTTACGACACCACGCCATTTGTCAAAATATCTATCCATGAGGTCGTGAAAACGCTGTTTGAGGCAATCATTCTCGTCTTCCTGGTCATGTATCTGTTCCTGCAAAACCTGCGGGCAACGCTTATCCCCACCATTGCGGTGCCGGTTGTCCTGCTGGGGACCTTTGCGGTGCTGGCGGCGTTTGGCTTCTCCATCAATACCCTGACGATGTTCGGGATGGTGCTGGCGATCGGGCTATTGGTCGACGATGCCATCGTGGTGGTTGAAAACGTCGAGCGCGTGATGGTCGAGGACAATCTGCCGCCTAAAGAAGCGACGCAGAAGTCGATGGAGCAGATTCAGGGCGCCCTGGTAGGTATCGCCATGGTGCTTTCAGCGGTCTTTATCCCGATGGCCTTTTTTGGCGGATCAACGGGGGCAATTTACCGCCAGTTCTCGCTCACCATCGTCTCCGCGATGGCGCTGTCCGTACTGGTGGCATTGATTCTGACGCCTGCTCTTTGCGCAACATTGCTTAAACCGGTTTCAAGCGATCATCACGAGAAAAAAGGGGGATTCTTTGGCTGGTTTAACGCGCTCTTTGACAAGAGCGTGGAGCATTACAGCAACAGCGTGAGCGGTATTCTTCGCAAAACCGGGCGATACCTGGTGGTATATGTGATCATCGTAGGCGGTATGGCGGTGCTGTTTCTGCGTCTACCGACCTCCTTCCTGCCTGAAGAGGATCAGGGGGTCTTTATGACGATGGTGCAGCTCCCGGCCGGTGCGACGCAAACGCGAACCCAACAGGTGCTCGATCAGGTTCAGGACTACTATCTGACAAAAGAGAAGGCGAATGTTGAATCCGTCTTCACCGTTAACGGCTTTAGCTTTAGCGGCCAGGGTCAAAACTCCGGTATCGCTTTTGTCAGCCTGAAACCCTGGGAAGAGCGTCCGGGCGCGGTTAACAGCGTTGAATCAATTGTTAGCCGCGCGACTAAAGCGTTCAGCCAGATAAAGGATGGACTCGTATTTCCATTTAACCTGCCTGCCATTATCGAACTGGGTACGGCAACGGGCTTTGACTTCGAGCTGATCGATCAGGCTAACCTGGGGCATACGCAGCTGACTCAGGCGCGAAATACGCTGCTCGGCATGGTTAAAGAGCATCCTGACCTGCTGGTGCGCGTGCGTCCCAACGGCCTGGAAGATACCCCACAGTTCAAACTGGATGTCGATCAGGAGAAAGCACAGGCGCTGGGCGTCAGTATTTCGGACGTCAATCAGACGATCTCGACGGCACTCGGCGGAACATATGTGAATGACTTTATCGACCATGGGCGTGTGAAAAAAGTTTACGTCCAGGCTGACGCCCACTTCCGTATGTTGCCTGGGGACATCAATAATCTCTATGTGCGCAGCGCAAACGGTGAAATGGTGCCGTTCTCAGCCTTTAGCACCTCTCACTGGGTGTACGGCTCGCCTCGCCTGGAACGCTACAACGGGATGCCATCGATGGAAATCCTTGGCGAATCCGCCCCGGGTAAAAGTACCGGTGAGGCCATGGTCATGATGGAAAGCCTTGCCTCAAAACTGCCTTCCGGCATCGGCTATGACTGGACGGGCATGTCATTCCAGGAACGACTTTCCGGCAATCAGGCGCCTGCGCTGTACGCCATTTCGCTGATTGTCGTATTCCTGTGTCTGGCAGCGCTGTATGAAAGCTGGTCCATTCCCTTCTCGGTCATGCTGGTTGTGCCGTTGGGTGTCATTGGTGCTCTCCTCGCAGCCTCTCTGCGTGGATTGAACAATGACGTCTATTTCCAGGTTGGCCTGCTGACAACGATCGGCCTGTCTGCCAAGAACGCCATCCTGATCGTTGAGTTTGCCAAAGATCTTATGGATAAAGAGGGCAAGGGGATCATCGAAGCAACGCTTGAAGCCTCACGTATGCGCTTGCGTCCTATCCTGATGACATCTCTTGCATTTATTCTTGGGGTCATGCCACTGGTGATCAGCAGCGGCGCGGGGAGCGGTGCGCAAAACGCTGTCGGCACCGGCGTGATGGGCGGGATGCTTTCCGCCACTCTGTTGGCTATTTTCTTTGTGCCTGTTTTCTTTGTGGTGGTCCGTCGCCGATTTACCCGGCATAAGGAATAATGAATAACTTAAAGGCACCTTTGGTGCCTTTTTTATTATCAGGTTCAATGAATTAATATCCCCGGACGCCACACTTTCTCCATGATTTGATTCGAACAGCTCTCTTTTCTCCATGATTTTTACAATCCACATAATTTGAGATTATTCCCCATGCAGCGTGAGCTTATGCAGGTGGTAAAATAGTCATCAATTCGTTAATAGCCGCTCAGGCTTTATAGCGAATGCGAAAAAACACTGAGGTAACATCATGAAAAGATTCATTTCCGTTGCACTACTCGCTGCGCTGCTTGCTGGTTGCGCGCACGATTCTCCCTGTGTACCGGTATACGACGATCAGGGCCGACTGGTTCATACCAATACCTGTATGAAGGGTACCACTCAGGATAACTGGGAAACGGCCGGTGCGATTGCCGGCGGGGCCGCTGCTATCGCAGGTTTGACGCTGGGTATCGTCGCCCTGACCAAATAAGAATATCCACTGAAAGCGCGGCGCCGTCCGCGCTTTTGCTCTTTCCAGCATGCATTATTTCAGATAAGTAAAATTAATTTCTCCGCCCCCTCGGCTCATTCCATTTAAGATTTAGGTCACAGCCTTTTTGCTTAACTATTTTACTTTCATAATTTAGCGTGATGATTTTCACCTATTAAATACATTTAATACCCTGCCAATAATTACGTCAGAAACTATCTTTCATCTTTTTCTTATCGTTAATCTCACTTTTGCTCTAATTTGTGGCGCAAGTTGGAATTTCGCACCGTTTGAGGGCATTCGATTTATTTAACCCTGTCTACACTCAGCATTATGCGTTCACTTGTTCTTTATTTTATCGAGCGCAAACCTGGCATTACGTTTGCTTTATAAACGTGGCCAAAGCCACAGACAGGTAAAAGCGTATTAAAACGCCTCTATAACGATAAATTTCGCCACACAGGATGCATTATGAAAAAGACGATGATAGCCAGCCTGGCCGCCGCAGGCGTATTGTTTGCAGTAGCCGGTCAGGCCCATGCAGGCACGACGCTGGATGCGGTTAAAAAGAAAGGCTTTGTACAATGCGGTATCAGTGACGGTTTGCCTGGCTTCTCTTATGCCGACGCGAACGGCAAATTTACCGGTATTGATGTTGATGTCTGCCGTGGCGTCGCTGCTGCAGTGTTTGGCGATGACAGTAAAGTGAAATATACCCCGCTGACGGCGAAGGAACGTTTCACCGCGCTGCAGTCTGGCGAGGTTGACATGCTCTCTCGCAATACTACCTGGACCTCCTCCCGCGATGCAGGCATGGGCATGTCGTTTACCGGCGTGACCTATTACGACGGTATCGGCTTCCTCACGCACAATAAAGCAGGCCTGAAAAGTGCCAAAGAGCTGGATGGAGCGACCGTGTGTATTCAGGCCGGTACTGATACCGAACTTAACGTCGCGGATTACTTCAAAGCGAATAACATGAAGTATACCCCCGTCACATTCGATCGCTCCGATGAATCGGCTAAAGCGCTGGAGTCTGGCCGCTGCGATACGCTGGCATCCGATCAGTCACAGCTGTACGCATTGCGTATCAAGCTAAGCAACCCTGCAGAATGGATTGTCCTGCCTGAAGTCATTTCCAAAGAGCCTCTGGGGCCGGTCGTCCGTCGTGGCGATGAAGACTGGTTCTCTATCGTTCGCTGGACCCTGTTCGCGATGCTGAACGCTGAAGAGATGGGCATCAACTCGAAAAACGTCGATGAGAAAGCCGCGAATCCGTCTACACCTGATATGGCACACCTTCTGGGTAAAGAAGGTGATTTTGGCAAGGATCTGAAGCTGGATAATAAATGGGCTTATAACATCGTTAAGCAGGTCGGTAACTACGCTGAGATCTTTGAGCGCAATGTGGGATCGGAAAGCCCGCTGAAGATCAAACGCGGCCAGAACAATCTCTGGAACAACGGCGGCATTCAATACGCACCGCCAGTACGTTAAGTATTCGCTGTAACGGGCATTGCATTTGCAATGCCCAGTCCAGAGTCATGGTTACCGAGGTTTCTTTATGCCCCATCGCCGCTCAACCGTAAAAGGATCGCTATCCTTTTCTCATCCCGCGGTCCGCGCTTGGCTATTCCAGATTATTGCCGTCATCGCGGTTGTGGTCGTCGCCGTTTATTTAATACACAACACCGTCACCAACCTGAATAATCGCGGCATTACCTCCGGCTTTGCCTTTCTGGATCGCAGCGCGGGCTTTGGCATTGTTCAGCATCTTATTGATTACCAGGAAGGCGATACGTATGGACGCGTATTTGTCGTGGGTTTACTCAACACGCTGCTGGTTTCGGCGCTTTGTATCGTTTTCGCTTCGATACTGGGATTCTTCATTGGGCTAGCCAGGCTGTCAGAAAACTGGCTGCTGCGGAAACTCTCTACTGTTTATATTGAGACGTTTCGTAATATCCCGCCCCTGCTGCAGATTTTCTTCTGGTATTTCGCCGTGCTGCGTAACCTCCCGGGGCCGCGCCAGGCCGTTGACGCATTCGATCTGTTCTTCCTAAGCAACCGCGGATTGTATATTCCTTCTCCGCAGATAGCCGAGGGCGTGCTCGCGTTCATTGCCACTGTTATGGTTGCCTGTGCCATCTCCACCGGGCTATACCGCTATAATCGCAGGCATCAGGTTAAAACCGGGCAACTCCGCAAGACCTGGCCGACAGCAACAATCCTCATCATCGGCCTGCCGTTACTGGCGCACTGGGTATTTGGTGCAGCGCTACACTGGCAAATCCCACATCTGCGTGGCTTCAACTTCCAGGGAGGGATGGTATTAATCCCGGAACTGGCTGCTTTGACGCTTGCGCTTTCAATTTATACCTCTGCATTTATCGCTGAAATCATTCGTGCCGGGATCCAGGCCGTGCCCCATGGGCAGCACGAGGCTGCGCGGTCACTGGGCTTACCCCATACGGTGACGCTTCGTCAGGTTATCATTCCGCAGGCTTTGCGCGTCATCATTCCACCACTGACCAGTCAGTATCTCAATATTGTCAAAAATTCATCTCTGGCGGCCGCAATTGGCTACCCCGATATGGTGTCGCTGTTCGCCGGGACCGTGCTTAACCAGACGGGACAGGCTATTGAAACCATTGCGATCACGATGTCGGTCTACCTGGTTATCAGCCTCGCAATCTCGTTGGTAATGAATCTTTATAACCGTCGTATCGCCCTGGTTGAGCGCTAAGGATCAATGATGACAAAAGCAATATTGTCGTACTCTTCGCGTCCTGCTCGCTCGACAGGTGGACGCTTTATTTTCTGGGCGCGTAAAAATCTGTTCTCCAGCTGGGGGAATAGCCTGCTGACGATTGTCTGTCTGTGGCTTATGTGGGAACTGATCCCACCGCTACTGAACTGGGCTTTCCTGCAGGCTAACTGGGTAGGTTCTACCCGCGCTGACTGTACTAAAGCGGGTGCATGCTGGGTATTTATTCACGAGCGTTTTGGTCAGTTCATGTATGGATTGTATCCGCACGAACAGCGCTGGCGGATTAATCTGGCGTTGGTTATTGGCCTGGCATCTATCGCGGTCATGTTCTGGAAAAAATTGCCTCATCGTGGACGCTATATCGCCGCCTGGGCAGTGGTTTATCCGATTATTGTCTGGGCGCTGTTGTATGGCGGTTTCCTGGGACTGGAACGCGTTGAAACGCGCCAGTGGGGCGGGTTGACGCTAACGTTGATTATCGCTTCAGTGGGGATCGCAGGTGCGCTTCCCTGGGGAATTTTACTCGCCCTGGGACGGCGTTCAAAAATGCCGGTGGTCCGTATACTTTCCGTCATCTTTATCGAGTTCTGGCGTGGCGTACCGCTTATCACCGTTCTGTTTATGTCTTCGGTCATGCTGCCGCTGTTTATGGCAGAAGGCACCACCATCGACAAACTGATCCGCGCTTTGGTCGGGGTGATTTTGTTCCAGTCCGCCTATGTTGCTGAAGTGGTTCGTGGCGGTCTGCAGGCATTGCCAAAAGGGCAGTACGAAGCGGCGGAATCTCTGGCGCTGGGTTACTGGAAAACGCAGGGGCTGGTCATCCTGCCTCAGGCGCTCAAGCTGGTTATCCCAGGTCTGGTCAACACGATAATCGCCCTCTTCAAGGACACCAGTCTGGTGATCATCATCGGATTATTCGATCTCTTCAGCAGCGTGCAACAGGCGACCGTTGACCCCGTCTGGCTGGGTATGTCCACCGAGGGATATGTCTTTGCTGCGCTGGTCTACTGGATCTTCTGTTTTAGCATGTCGCGCTACAGCCAGCATCTGGAAAAGCGCTTTAACACCGGGCGTACACCGCATTGAGGATATTATGAGCCAGATTACTATGACACCTGCCGACGCGATGATTACGCTGGAAAGCGTCAATAAATGGTACGGGCAGTTTCACGTACTGAAAGACATTAATCTCAAGGTCAGGCAGGGTGAGAGAATTGTTCTTTGCGGACCATCAGGTTCGGGAAAATCAACGACCATTCGTTGCATTAACCATCTTGAGGAACATCAGCAAGGACGTATCGTTGTTGATGGTATCGAATTGAATGAAGATATACGCAATATCGAACGTGTACGTCAGGAGGTGGGAATGGTCTTTCAGCACTTCAATCTGTTCCCGCATCTTACCGTTCTGCAGAACTGCACGCTGGCACCAATATGGGTACAAAAGATGCCGAAAAAGGAAGCTGAGGCGCTGGCAATGCATTACCTGGAACGCGTGCGTATCGCAGAACATGCCAATAAGTTCCCCGGCCAGATATCCGGCGGTCAGCAGCAGCGCGTAGCTATCGCCCGTTCATTGTGTATGAAACCTAAAATTATGCTGTTTGATGAGCCAACCTCTGCGCTTGATCCGGAAATGGTAAAAGAGGTACTGGATACCATGATTGGGCTGGCACAATCCGGAATGACAATGCTCTGCGTTACGCATGAGATGGGGTTTGCGCGAACCGTGGCCGACCGGGTGATATTTATGGATCGCGGGGAGATTGTTGAGCAGGCACCGCCAGATGAGTTCTTTGCGCATCCGAAGTCAGAACGTACGCGAGCATTCCTGTCGCAGGTGATTCATTAGCCGTTTGCTCTGCCGGGTGGCGGCTCCGCCTTACCCGGCCTACCGTTTTTTCAGCGCACAAACGCAAAAAGGCCATCCTTTCGGATGGCCTTCTCACTTATTTGATGTCTGGCAGTTCCCTACTCTCACATGGGGAGACCCCACACTACCATCGGCGCTACGGCGTTTCACTTCTGAGTTCGGCATGGGGTCAGGTGGGACCACCGCGCTAAAGCCGCCAGAC
>Ga0157363_1004100_pt1 | contig 13352 bp, 4 predicted proteins | sample AttsexASBM1_FD_111477 | JGI IMG/M metagenome (GOLD analysis project Ga0157363, IMG submission 111477) | Fungus gardens microbial communities from leaf cutter ant in Ribeirão Preto, State of São Paulo, Brazil - Atta sexdens ASBM1 | ecosystem: Host-associated > Fungi > Mycelium > Unclassified ...
AGAAGATAATATATGATCGATTAGCTTTTATTAATAAACGCCAAGTTTTAAATTAATAATTTATTAGTGATAAATTATATTTCTTGATTAATTACGCTACTTGACAAAAAGTCACTTTTTTCTCTCTGATGTGCCACATAGCACATACCCCGAAGATTTTTCACGGTAAACACGATGAATTAGCGCAAAATTCGCGTAGACTATACATCTAAATTTGGATACATCTAAATTGTAATAATAAATTGAAGTGATTTTTGGCCATTGTCACCCCCAATTTACTCCAAATCCTGCTATGCAAATTTTGCTAATGGCAATACGCGCGAAAAAATCTTCGGAATATGTATTATGATAGGAGAGACTTCGAGTGTTGAACAGTGTTACCTATATGTAAAAATCTTATGAAAGAAAAATACTTCTACTTGTACTCTAAATAGATACTCTCTAATTAGAATGAAATCTCACTCCAAAAGATTGAAAATTGAGCCAATCTTTGAAAAAAGAGTGAAAATATTTTTATCTTGGCAAAAGAGAGGAAATTTTCATTCTTTTGAAGTGAGATTTTATTTGTTTGGAATAAGATTCATTCCAAAGGAATGAAATGTCACTCCTTTTTTTTTGGAATCAGATTTCGTTCCTTAGAGGGAATCTCATTCGAAAAGAGTAAAAATTTGCTACTCTTTTTTTTAAGGGTGAAAATATTCTCATTCTTTTTCAAAGACCGGTTAAATTTTCGCTCTAAGAGAGTTAGAGAGTAAATTTTTAAAGAGAGCTCGAGATGAGAGTCGTAAGGTTTATTTTCGTTGTGTACCCGGCGTGCTGTGTATCAAGCTGTTCAACGGTGCGCAGTCCCTTTGTAATTTCAGGACTGACGGTACGCGGCGTTATAATAAAGTATTCGTTCTCGGTTCGCGTCTCGCGCGGTTTCTGTTTCTCCCTGCGCGTCTCTAGCTTGGCCTAAGTAAATACTTGACGAGGCTGTAAACCTCAATATTGCGCCGCCTTCTCACTGCAGACGACTGTGCATACATCTGTCGAGCGAACCAAGCGAACGAGGAAATTACTGATGCCAATTGGACTGAATCGTGCTCGGAATCGTACGAGTACGTTCTCATTCCTTAAGATAGAATTATCTCGTTAACTTTATTAATTCTAAATTCCTCATGTAACATATGTAAGTTACATCTCGGTTTTGTTGCTGAAACGTTTTTTATCGGTCGAACGTCCAATTTTCATTTGCGAATAACAAATGCGTCCATATAGTTTTTAGAATTGTGCGTGACGTACATTTAGAAAGATTTAGAAAGATTTATTTTATCAATATTTTATCACGATTGCCTTTACATGACTATTTTACAAAGGAAACGAGATATATCTTATCGTTCTCCATGACAACCGAATTGCCGAATGTTCTTGAGGTTTATTGGATATCGCTCCATCTTCTATGTTAGTTTATCAAATATATATATATCGTTTCCGTTTGATAGGATAAATCTATCAGGTTCGCTTTCGTGCAAATAGATATATCAATACCCCCTCCCCCCTCTCTCTCTGTCCCTCCTTCGCCTGACAGGAAATTTGTGAGTTTATCGATGTCCAATTTCGCTGGATTTTCGCAATTTATATATGAGTAAATTCTAATTCTTGTAATGAACAAAAAAAGATAATCATTTTAATTACTCGATTACTGGGTTTTACGAAAAATATTATTGTAATTTCTTGATGAATTTGATGAATTTGAGTTTTTTTATTTTGAGTACGATAATTGGGGAAAATTCGCGATGTCTAACTGCAACAAGAGAATAATATAACGTAAACATTGCAAATAATTACCGCATCTGTCTGAGAGCGGTCTAATTATCGGCTCACTTCAACTACACAGATTCAACGCGTTTATTTAACGCGCTGTAACGTGCAGTGATCGTTTCTGCCGTAGTAAACGAGATTTCGTTAGGCAAGAGAGAACTCTCTCGTCAGAACATTGCCGTAGCTCTTTGTGCTTATGGCGATTTTGCGGAATTAGTTACGAATTGCCAGACGAATTACAATGACAGTTTCCGCATGTCTCTGGCAATCTCTGGTTACGGCACGGGTAGACGAAATAAGCAGTTTGGTTTCTCGCTTGCGTACTTTCTAATTGTCCGTGTAGCCAGGAGTGCAGCATTCAAAATGTCAGCCCTACATTAATAATGTATATTAATAATGTATCCCTTTTCTCGATTCTTCATATCAAAGTGACTGAGAAATGTGATTAACTCTTAAACTACTAATACTCTTAAACTACTAACTCGAAACTAGGCAAATAAAATTATATCTAACGAAAGATTTAAAGATGAATCAATGATAGTAGTTTTACAATTCTCTCTTTTTGTCTTCCGGGGAGAAGCGTTTAAGTAATAGAACGTATTCGATCGTTTCGCTGATATATATTTCAATTGCATTATTAAAATGTTAAAATAGAAAGTAAATGGAAAAGTGTATACGTAATTTGATCATTATTCGTAAAATATCCTTTCATGAGAATGTTGGTCACATTATTCTTTCAGCTTATTAATCGACACATATCATCGTACAATTGAATGAAATTCATATCAAAGGGTATCGTGCACTAGGTTTAATATTCGCATAAAAATGCTTTTATCTCGATTTCCGCGAGAGTATAAATTATCGCGTAAATCATAGTGATTTTAAATGTGAATTAGAGCGACGCGAGTGGCGCAAGTTTTTAGTCAGTTTAATCCCTATCAGCTTTCTAAGAGACTCTATCCATCAGTATGATTAGGGAACAGCCAAATAGCAAAAAACCGGAGGTAATCGACAGTAATGCACTCACTTTCTTATCTCGAGATATGAAAAAGGGAGATGGATGGATTACCACTTAAATCTCTTATCGCTTTAATACATTGTTAATTGCCAGCTCGAAATATTATTTATTACGCATCGCTGTCATCCTGTAGATCGAATATCATGCGAAAGACTTTTCAGAAAAACTATTTTTTTACAGTAAAAGCCAATTTTTTGACCGGTCCCACAAGTTGATCAATTCATCATGCAAGCGCAAAGCGCTTGTCGTTTATTATATTTTTAAGGTAATCGGAGCCTGTCAAAGCGGCGAATCTGTCCAATTTTTTTTCAGCGAAATATTTTACAAAGGATACGCAAAAAATGAGAGTAAAAAGAGCACGTATGTCACTTGGAACGAGTAAAACCGCGGGGTTCGTCACCAAAAATGCGAATTAATGTAACGCCTCGCTCAGTTCGTTTCCCCCCCCTTTTTTTTACGCTTTTACAGTATGTTTGGCATCACCATGTTCGGATTCCTGTGCATGAACGCTATTTTCGCTTTTGAGTCCCCGGAAAATTTCACAACGCTGCGCACGAAGGGCTCCAGCTCGCAGAAATATTTCTCCCGACGGATAATTTAGTTGTTAGAGAATTTTTGCGGCAGATTCGCGTGCCGACGATAAAATATAAATTCAACCGGGCAAACGTGTTTCTATGAAGAATTCCAGTCGTCCTACTTCTGTACTTCTATACTTCAACGACATCTCAATATTAATCGCGAGGGGTAAAAGGAATTATCATGTTAATTGACTTAAATAATGTAGCCTATATCGTAGCTCATATCTTTATATTACAATCGTTAGTATTAAATTAATTATTGTATCAGTATTAAATTAACGCTTCTATATAAATAATGTTTTTACTGCTTGTATTTCTGTGACTGAATCTTGTGTCCTTAGTCTGACAAAAATATTCTGCACCGGATGCGGTAATATTTAGATTGGATTCAAATCGGATTCAAATGTCAATATCTCGAATATCTCAATAACAAGAAACGTAACGTCTGCATTTATTCAATAATAATAAATTTGTCTTGGTGCAAAATATCAGATTCAGGAAAGCTTGATATTTTTGTTGCACAAAAATTGATTATTTAATTTGAGTGTATTTATTAATCGTAATTGCTGATTTATATTTTACTCGTGCATATTCAAATAAAATTGATCTGGTGAAATAAGATGAGCAAAACATGATTACCTTTATGATATACAGGCATAATTTTCGAATTCAAGTACGGATAAAACTTCCGCCGAAACTTCATATCCCGTGAGAAAGAGTCGTCACGATAAATCTCGCAAGATATACGGAATAACTTCTTATTGCCGGAACTCTGCGGACGTAAATCTCGCTCTCCATGTCGTCGCTAATTCTGACTATGGCACGTCACATTTCGAATCGCGAATCAATTTCCGAAAATCGACAAAACTCGGAGAACTTTTCCTTCCTATTGGTGCTTTTGTTGAAACTTTGATCGAAGCAGCTACCATTCTATTCATTGATAGTGTCGCGGTTAAATCGTACGGATTATATAGGATAAGAAATGTCGATAAATCGGATCTCATGAATATAATTTAATAAAACGGAAATCACATACAGATTTGATTTAATTATGTAATTATTTATTATAAATTTCTTTATGACCTAAACGACACTTAATCATTATAAAATCGTTTGATAATTTTAAGGATTCCTCAACCGGGCTAATTTCAAAAGTTGAAACACGACGAGAATGCACAATCGCGCACAAAAGTTCGTATATAATATATATCAGAGAAATTCTGCTCGTATGTATCTACTCTCGCCTGCTTGCCTCTGCAAAAAGCTGTAATGGAGTTTCGACGTTTGTCGGCATTGTTTCGCTATTTTGTAAGCCATCGAGAGCGTGGATCGTCTCTAACGGATTGCTTGATTTTATGGAACGCCGAAGGGTGAAAATGCAAGTTACAGCAGATGAGAACGTCTGTGTTCATCTATTTACGATCCTGGAAAACATGCCATTCTCTCTCTCTCTCTCTCTCTCTCTCTCTCTTTATATATATATATATATATATATATATATATATATAATTGTCTCTAGAAGCTCTTTGAGACTCTTCGGAACTCCACTGAAATCGCAAATGCTTCACTCGATTCTCTGCCTTTGCGTTCGTTGTCGCAGCTAATCATTCGCGCAACTAATTAGTTCTTATGCATTCTCTAAGCGGATTTAATGTCGCGTGCGTTATAAGCGGATCTTCAATGTCATTATATTACGAATTTATTATATATTTATTATATATATATAAAAGACAGTACAAAAATATATAATGACTTATGAAATATTAATAGAATTTATTTAGTTTTGAAAATTTAAAAGGAAAATTGTTTAAATTTTCGAAGCTAAATAAATTCCGTTAATATTTCATGAATCATTATATACGATTCTTGTATCTTATATATATAGATATATATATATATATATATAATAAATTTGTAATAAATTTGTAACATAATAACATCAAAGATCCGCTACAACGCACGCAACATTAACTTGTCGTATATAATAATAATTATATATAATTAATAATTGTTATTGACTTCTATTTTTTATACAACAATTTTATCTAATATATATATATATATACACATACACATACACATATATATCTGTTTGGATTTAAAATTAGATGTTTTCCATACTACCTTACGTGAGTCATAGTGGAATATCTTTTCATTCGAATTGGATTTGATTTGCAATGCAATCGATTTTCCTTACCGTTTTCTCTCGTTTCTCAAATTCCAGCGATGTAGCCGTACTTGATAAATTGATTTTCATAGATGTATATGGGCTTGTTTAGCCATGACAAACCAGATTTTCGTGTATTTCATATCACCTTTTCCCTGAGGGATTCGATTCAGTTTGTCAAAAATGTTGAAAGGTAAATGAAAGCTTTAAGAAGATTATTGGTCATCGATTTTTTTTTAGTCCGAGAAACGAAATACAGCGATTAAAAAAATTCTGTTTGCCAAATTGAAAGCGCAGATTTATATAAAGATATTAATCCGTAAAAAATATTCAATGACACACACACATAGTTTGTTTGTAAAAAGAGAAAAAAATATATAAATAAGGGAATTAAGATAGTTCCCAAAATAAGAATTTAGATAAAACGATTTTTACATTTATCGAGCTCATGTATCCAATGCCTACCGTTTAATTAACTTTCTTTCGTAATCTTTAATTCCAGTTCTTGTGGCGAAAGAAGAAAGCGAGATTAGTAAAGACTCGAAATTCCATTACAAATATAAGAAGAGGAAGCGGATAAAAATCGCAAAATGGATGAAAATCAACAGCGAGGACCGGTATTTCGGTCACTCAACAGTCAACACGAATCCTTCGTCAGATTTATTAATACAACACCTCATACTATTACTTTATACTGGATGGATTATCAAGGGCAGGCAATTGATTATGGCGATCTATCACCTGGGGACTACAGGGAAATAAATACGTTTTATACGCATCCGTGGATTTTCGTCAATAAAGAAACGGGCGACAGGTATGTGTAATGACAATGATGTTTGCTTGCCGATATTGTATCAGCAATAATCCGTGTGTAATAAACTATTTCTAAATCATGGGTAATCATAGTTTGCACTATTATAGTTTATGATCGTAATTTGCAATAATGATCATAAAAGGATAATCCATAAAGATAGATCATAAAAAGATCATAAGAAGTTTATTACTTTGAAAATTTTGTGGCAATTTTTATTGCCACAATTTGATTCTTAAAATATTACAAAAAAAAATGGATATAATATATTATCCATATTTCTAGATTAGTTGCATTATTTTATCTGCCTAATTGCTTAAATTGTTTTATCTATAAAGTTTAGATTTTTATGGATTATAATCCATTAATCCATTTGTATTTCTAATAGAGATTATCACGAGATTAGTAAAATATTTTATATGACATTCATCCGTTAGTCCACAGAGTACGAAATATTTTCGAAATATTGGCATCAAAATAGACGGATTAATAATGACTAGGGTAAAACGAAACAGGTATTTAGTGGGCCAGCGTGATGTTTTCTTTCCGGCGCCGTGGTTTCTTCAGTACCGTGGTGTTACGCAGGACAAACTGCCGCAAAAAATCGAGAGGACCAACGTGTACATCGTGCTACCGATGTTTACTCTACAGCAATTGTCACTGAGAGTCATCAAAAACTGTCTTGTGTACGATTCGCAGGCTTTTCGTCTTGAAATTCCACGGAGTCTCCAGTTTGAGCTTATTACAATGCTACCGAAGAAACTTCAACCTTTGTGACATGTTTTCTCGTAACGTACTATTGTTTTTACGCACGATTGGGGTAATATCGCGATTAAGATAATAATTCCAAAACTTGGAAATTTTTTTGTAATTTTCGCAAAGACGAAGGAAATGTTTTACGAGTATTTAAGTATTTCTTTTTTATAAAAAAAATAGAATGAATTTTTTTGTTTCTTTTTTTTTATAAATACATGTACAATTGTATACCGCATATTATTTAATGCCATTGCATTACAAATGCAATTCTCAAAAATACTTATTATATATTGATATTTCTTGGATGCAAAACTGTATATATATATATATATATATATATATATATATATATATATATATATATAAAATATAACGCATCGAATCTTGTAGAGCTTTTAGGATCAATTGACAAATGGGGATGTATTGGTATCCAGTATTATCCGGTACTTCTTTATTATCTGATCGAATAGCCGGATTAGTATCCAGTAATATATATCCGACCTGAAATTTTATATTAAAAATTTGCGTTATTGTAATGCTGAATTCTATTCTTTTCTGTTGAACTTCTTGTGCAATTTTTGCACAGTTTATGCCGATAATCGAAATAGATAAAAAAAAAGTGAGATGTTTGCGAAAAGTTTGAATGCCTGATTCTTCGCGTAAAACGTTTAACTTGAAATTTTGTGTAAAATATATTTTTTAACTTAGAAAAGAATCGAGATATAAAAAAACTGTTTGTTTACAAAGTTGTCATTTTCATTCACCATGCGTATTCATCTCGCAAGCATTTTATATTCACAAAATCGTATTATTTATAAGAGCGCTCGGTTATATGTCATAAGATATACACCGTTGTGTTTAATACGAATAAATTTCACAATGAATTCCATTGGTATCCTAACTCTGTACAACGATTTCAACGCCACTCAGGAAGTTTCAGGAAAATCGTCGATAATAATCTGAACTCGTTTCCGCAATTTGTTAGCAGAGTTCCAAAGGTATTAACCGGCTCCTCTTCTGCACCTCGTCCTTTTCGCTCCTTTCACATTCCTCTCATTTTCCACGTGAGTTCGATAGATATCCCGAAAAGTTTCCTTCGTTAATTAACTGTTAGTCAAGTATGGAGTATGTTCAGAAATAAAATGTATAGTAACGGATCATAATTGAAGTGTAATTTTTGTCAAATACGTCACAAAATATAATTGTAATAAAAATATATTTACAGTTATATGATACAAAATATATATGTTAAACTTATATCATAAAAACTGTACAGAAAAAAAATATATTTTTAAATAATACCTGACTGTCAAATGATTTACATATTGAAACCTTCAGAAACTTTTATTTCAAGGAATCCATGTGTTTTATAAGAGAAAACTCGCTTTTCGTAGCCGGAATAGTTGCTGAAATGAAATTTCAGTAAAACTTGATAAAAAATTTGGCTATTCCACGAAACGCGAGTGCATGAAATACAACAAAACATTTTCACTGCATCTTTCAGTACATATATTTTTATTATGCGCTCATATGTAATAAGAGATCGCAGGCGATTGAGAGAGGGGTGTGGAGAGGTGGTGCAGAGAGGGCTGTCGGTAAGTCAATTTCCACCGCGGTTATTCGAGTAGTCAGCAATCGATTAAACACGCGCTAAATGGACTCTGGTCACTTCCTCTTAATCCATCCTGACCCTAATGGGTTTTAAACCGTCGCGGAATGTCATCGAACAACCAGTCTGCGGTCAAACTTGCCTATTTGAGATTAATATCCGTACATAACATAAATTCCGTATTTTGATCAGAGAGTATGTGAAGTTGACTCCTAATTAAAATCCTGTCATCGATAATGGAGTTGACAGTTAAAAGGAATGAACGGAATTTTAGGTATTGTTGTTTGATTATAATGTGAATTTTTCGAGAGTGTATTTTTACATTCGCTCGCAATATTTATGGGATGCAACAAAGAAAGGAAAAAACGGGGGAGGGGGAGGGGAATAAAGATTGTGATCTATAATAAAGATTGCGATCATTTCAAGAATACGAAATTGAGAGAAATAGAGGAAGACAAAGAAGAATTATGAAATTAAGGCAGGTCGTGGGAGCAATTAAAAATTTCTGTCATCTCGTATGACATGTACAATCAGATCGAGATACTGATTGTAAATCTTGAACAAAGAACTAATTAAATGTGAACTACATATAAAATATCATTAGCGTGCTAACAATTCCCAAGTTGCTCTCTACTCAATAAAAAATACTAGATTTTAATAAATATAATATTTGGTTTGAATAGTTCTAAATAAATATTTACTAAATGTAAATAGATATTTATTTGATCCAAAAAACTATTAACTTGATTTAACTATTATTTTTTTATTGAGTAAATATTTATTGTAAACAAATGTTTACTTAGTATTCAAAGAAATATGTATTAAGATTTAGTAAATTTTGTTTTTAGTGAACAATATCTTAATATATTTATAATAATCAAAGAACAATAACAAATAAATGCATGGTTTTAGCGTTTTAGAACTATATTGGAATTTGCGAATTTTTTTCGTAGCCATATATTTTTTTCACGCGCATGAAAGTTTTTCTTTCTTTTTACTGAAAATTTAACTGGCTGCTATTTATTTTTCGAGCGTTTCGGTGCTCGAAACTTTAAATATTTCTACCCGATTGCGGGAATTGGTCGTTTCGAAAGTTACGGTGAGACGATTTTATATTGGGACGTGCTTACACGTATCTTCCGTAAATTTTGCGATCTTCATTGCGTACGAATTTACAGGTTGACCAGTACGGCTATTCCCGTGGGATTTAATGCGGTCAACTGAGTTGATCGCGATCAATTCCAAGCGGGCCAAATTCAATGGTAAATATAGAAACGTTACCATCTATTCCCATGGAAAATCTGCTTGATTGTAAATTTAGCGATGGATTCTCTCGACGATGAACAGAACTATCTAAATTTAGAGCATGAAACATATCTTTTGACGCGTGAACTTTGACTTTTCGATTAATATCAACGATAAGAATACTTAATTATTTCTCTAAATCGGTTCGATCACTTCAAATTTTGATTAATAAATCACGTTTGCAGCATTGGTATTTTAATGGAATCAAATTAACCGATTTTCACATCGATTCTTAAAAAAGATCTCGAAATGTGTCGCGCTTGTCGATTGGCGCCATTCGATTTAAATATTAATACGATCGCTGATCTCTAATACGTTGAAACTATTTCAAGAAGAACGAAGATCCTGGCAGATCGCAAATGTACTTGGCAGATTCGTAGAGTTCATAGCTGAAGTTTGTTGTTACACGAGCACTTCGACGTCGTCGCTACACCAATGGTATCCGTGTTCCGGAGCTCGGGTTTAATACTGGTTTAATCATGACCAGGTCCGCGAAGTTCGTCGTCTGTGGTTTTTGGCTGGTGCATAATACGCCCCCCCGCGGAAGATCGTACAAACAACAGTGTGCGGCGAAAACCACACGATTCCCTGAGGTGCAACCATTTCGATTACAACCATGAAACTGCATCGCGTAACGGCGCAAACCGTCATGGCGATTGCTGCAATAGCGTACAGTTACAATGCCAACATGCAAATAGTTATGCTGTGCGGGAGCTCTCAATTTTTGAGGACCGGCTGTGTCCCACACATATGAATCGACGTCGATTTGTATCGCGAAAAGTTTTCAATTTCATTCGAAAACGTGTGGTACGCGAGTAATAGATTTGTTGCACAAAATAAATATTTTTTTTTTTTTCAAAATTGACATTGTATTTATTTTTCTAACATACTTGCTTCTCTACAATTTGTCGAAATATTCTCTACTTCTATATAATTTATTTAATTTAAATTATGCAAATATAAAATATGGCTTATCGGAAGAAAACTGTATTTGTATTATTTTAAAAAATATATTCATCATTTAATTTTAATAATTTTAATTTAGGATTGTTATAAAGCGTTGAATAGTAATTTCAGATTATTTTTATCTCATCGAACACGCTACGAAGTATCGCCATGTTATACATATAGGCAAGTACGCGTCATGAAATTCGAGAGCTTACCCATTAGTTGGGGAATCTCCAAGCACAAAGCTGATTCAGACGTATTAATTAACACAGATGCGATTATGCAATTTGCATGCTGTTAGCGTTATTAACGCCATTCGCGAAAATTGCGTAATAGAAAAATATCAAAGAGAGTATCAAATGGATGGATATTTGGTTTGTCGCGAAAATTAACCTCGATAAAATAACTCTCTGTACTGACACATATGCAACATCAGTTAAATTTAATATAAAATTAATAATTATTCGAAATTATTCTCGCTATTTGGAAAGGTAAATAAAATAATTGTGTAAATGCTTTGTCATCGATACTCGCGGTCAATAGAAAGTTCCGCGGTCTCAGAAATCTTTTCGCACAAATGAGTAACGATACTTGCTGTGACCGCATAAAATTAAATACACTATGCCAACAATCTGTTTTCCTACGTGGAGGATAATTTATTGATTTTTGTTAAAAATATTGCAAAGAGAATTATTAGTACCACGCTGTTATGTCACGTTCCACGTTTTCCTATTTTTGTGCGTTCGCTGTTCAAACATTGCACTGTTACAAATCAAATATTTGCAATTGCATACATCCCCGAGAGGCTTTCGAGCTCTTTTGTTAACGGAAAATCCGGATTATCGATCAACGTCGTTATCGTAGAGAAAAAATTTAGAATAAATAGAATAACGGCAGTTCCATCTTCAAACATGCACTCGCCACTCGTGTTTTATCAGACTTTTCTCTCTGAATGTTATTTTTAAATTTTGTTTAACTATCAGTTACCTCTTGACCTTTGCACGATACCGATTTTATAGTATTGCCCTTTGTTATTATTAATTATTTCGAGATTTATTTTCGCAATAAGACAAGTCAATAAGACATTTTGCGATTCGCTTAACAAAAAAGAAAAAAGTCGATTATTCCATCTCATATTAATTTTTTTAACAATAAAATTTTTTTTATTTTTTTTTTATTACTTTTATGGAACTTTTTTCAGTTTTAAGTATTCAAGCTTTAAGTATTGGTAGGCGAAATTATGAGGAACCATAAATTCTCGTAAAATATTCATTAATTTACAAAGTTAAAGAGATGGAAATTAATAGTTATTAAGGCGTCGTAATATGAAACTCCATTTTATTAAATCACCCCGTGATGCTTAAGACAAGCTAGATCGCTATATCGCCGCATCCCTTGCAGATATGAACGAAAGGGAGGAGTAATTTCTTTAAGCAAGATCTCACAGCAAGTTCTGTGAACGGTTCCATTGCTGCTGCAGTTGGAGCAATTAAACCATATATATATGGGATAATCTTGCAGCAATTAGTTCATGTACGTCCACTTAGGGGCGCATTACAGCCGGAAATTTCGAAGTATTATTTATAATCCTCTTTGATTGAGAAAAGCTCATTACCTTCGTTAAATATTTATTTAATGACATGGAATATGACATTCCATATTATGCAATATTTTAAAAGATCTATATGATCTTTTTGCGTAATATCTCAAGGTTTGGCTTAGAAACTTAATTGAAGAACTTTTCGTACCATAAACGCCGACCGACAACCACTTAAACATTTTAAGTATGCTCTTTACGTAACCCTTTATTAGAATTAAATAAAATTTGCGGGACACCACGGAATACCGTCCCGCCGCAATGCGTCGACGCGTATAATGCATCGGCGAGGAAGCTGGGGCATTTCCGGCAAACGGCAAACGGCGAAGCGAGTGTCGAAGTCACGTCGCCGTAATTAGTACGCCAATTAATTAGCAATCGGTGAATCGCGTGGGACGAGCGCGAATCGACTGGCGTCGTTGCCAGGAATGCGACAACGGCACTGCGCGACGCCTGCGCCAATATCTAATTAGAAGAACAACCCATCGCTACCGACGTGGCGTTTTCTCGTAATTACTCGTAATTAGTCGCTACTTGTAATTGGTAATTACGAATGTATTCGTAGAAAACACTGGGGTTGGATTTTGTACCGATTAATCGTCGGAATTGGGCGCTAAGAACGGCAGTAATTTCCTGCTTTTAACGGAAATTGCGATTAATATTTCAATAAGTAGCCGTCATAGATTCCAGATCGAACATAAATAGAGATTTGCGATTAAATAAAAATGCGAAAACAAAAGGGTGACTTGTTAAAACGTTC
>Ga0157363_1004102_pt1 | contig 13349 bp, 6 predicted proteins | sample AttsexASBM1_FD_111477 | JGI IMG/M metagenome (GOLD analysis project Ga0157363, IMG submission 111477) | Fungus gardens microbial communities from leaf cutter ant in Ribeirão Preto, State of São Paulo, Brazil - Atta sexdens ASBM1 | ecosystem: Host-associated > Fungi > Mycelium > Unclassified ...
ATATTTATTAAAATTTTTTTTAGTATATAATATTTTTTTCTAATACATCAGTTTGCTATTATGCATTTATTTATATTTTATCTACGGTACGAGATGCACAATATGAATAATTGATGCGATGGAGAGAGCTGCATATGCAAATAATTACAAATATATTCCGTGAGAAACGTAGGCAGTAATTAACAGCCATATTATTTCTTGTAACATTGCATTCTTGAATATCACCGTATCGTATTTTAATATTCGTATATTAATATATACGAATATTGCTAAATAAATCGCTTGGCGCACCAAGCAGTCAAACATATCGAGCGACCCGCACGTCTTACGCAATGTGTCCAGATTGACTTCTAATATATCGGAGAAAGGCATAAGTTTTGATAGATTTTTTTTTTACGAGGTAATTCAGAGAAAATGAAATGTTCGCTAAATTTAGACGATTGGAACCTTTCACGCCCAGTTTTACTTTTAGATAATCACTTTCTTTTCGTGGCAGTTCTGAAAAAAACCATCTCATTACGCTCTCCGCGGTATCGTTATACAGCCGACGGTAAATCTGAGGCTTTTCGATTATCGAATAACGGACAATCCGGGTATAAATGGAGCAGCGATTAGTCACGACTGCGAAATCGAAACAAAACGGACCGGATGGAGATTCGATCTCTCGCGATGAGAGGTGTACGAAATAATTATTACGTCGTAAGGTCAATAAACCATATAATTCACTATGGTTCGCATTGCGTGTTCTATACATGACACGCACGCAGGTGGCTATTAATTACAAATTAATTCCATTGCGTGGTTACGCACCATTAGAGATAATCGAAATCCGTTATGCATTGCTTAGCGATTGCTTTAGCGACGCATAATTTCAAAGGTGCAATTAAAAGTAAATTTGTTCTGCAAGCAACGAGAATCAGAAGTAGAGACTACAAGCACGAGAGTTATATGCAGAAACTTAATATTGTTCGCTATAGTTGATCATTAATATGAAATAATGATATACGTATGAGAGTTGGATACGCGTGTGGCCCTAAAATTGATCCGCGGATCTCTCTTTATCAAATACGTTGATATCATTAGATTTAACGATCCCTGTTGACTCTCTCTTTCTCTTCTTCCCTTTCTTTCTTTCCTGGTCTCGTGGCTCATGCCGCGTCACTGGCTGCTGCCACGGCGGCTGCCTTTCATCTTCCTTAACCAGCGCCACTCTCTACCATCATGCACATATTCATTTATGAAGACGAGAAGAACGAAGGAAGACAACGAGCTTCTACATCAACGCAACCAACCGTTGGCTGGAAGACACTACCGCTTCGAAGATGATCCTGCACGTGCACGCATGGATACATCAGGATCATAAGCTTGTATGTATTCAAAAATATATCTATGTGACGATCGCCCACCAAAGAAGAAACTATCGTTTCTAAAATAATCCTGCCGTGTCTGTGTCAGGCGCGTATGCGTATGTACCTGTGTATCTGGAAAGATCTCTGCGCGATGCACCGAGCAAGTTCAGCTAACTCGATTGTTCCGTACGAAACAAGGAGCTCTTTCACGTGAGAGTCTCGTTCCGGCGGTCTTTGATGGAGAAATCATCGTTCGCAATGTCTTCCAGTACGTAACATCACTCCATCGGATGTATGGATTTAATCCGTCGTCGGTACAGGATTTAATAAGCTTGCGGTTTATAGCGAGATAATGATGATAAACAGTAGGGAGCCAACGGGAGCGGGAATAGATTTTTGAATATTTAACGCTTTCATGTGCAATTCGCAACTTCGAGAATATTAATGATTTAGAAATTAATAGATTTAATAGAAACAATTAGAAATTAAAAGATTTAATAGAAATAATTCTACATCAAATACGATAGAGAAACGCGTCAAAGTTAGATGTTTCGAATAATATATTCTTTATTAAATCAATTTATTTCACATATGATTGCGCCCCGGATTTATAACTTTCGGATTATCAATACAATTAGGAAACGCTAATAATCCCCCCTAAATTAAATTTAAAAACCTATAAAGAATTTATTGCGAAAAATATTATCTCAACCAGAATTCGAAATAATTATATTTTTTATCAAAATACAGATTTTAGTGCTTAATAATATTAAATGCAAATTTTTGCAAATATATTATTTCAGTTTTATAAACTGCTAAGACAATATTTTCCGCAATAAATTATTTACAGATGTTTAAGATGCTTATTAGCATCACAATGAATGAACGATCAAATTTGTGAATCTAGATTAAGATATTAATTTAGTTTGTGCGATTCAAGTCCGACTAACTATATTGGCGCACAGTTTATATATCCATTTTGACTGAAAACAGGATATTATTTCTTTTAATTGATTTGTTCTCATCGGCCTAATTTCGATGTATAATTAATGCTCATGTATAGAATTGGCGATGAGTAATTTACGGATTTCTCCTAAGAGATGTCAAAATAAATACGCCTATTTCAAACGATAAATATAATTACGAAATAATTAATATGATCTAGATGAAATTATCATCACAATTTAAAATGTCCAGCAAACTTCGTGTTTTAGAAATCCATTTGATTGATCAGATCTCTCATCGTAAGGAACATGCGCGTCGAGAATTTCGCGCGATTGCGAGAGAGCCGGAAAGCGCATTCGACGGATTCCGGAATTCCAACTTGACTCGGCGAACGTGATGCATCGTCATCGCGTGCGCATAAGTCGCCAGTAATAGAAGCGTCGCCGCTCGCGGACGAAGATTTATCGCCGGTATTTCGCGAGGCACGTGCCTGCACTTTTTTACGACTGTACGACATTCCTATCAGCTGTGCACCGTGCTCGCATTTAAGCCACACCATTCGCTCGCTGAACGTCGATTGACGCGTTGTCTTGTTCTTGATGTCAGGGTAATCATTGAGCGCGATATCGAAAGGCAGGCTAATTATTGGTTAGTATATCGCGTATATCGAGCTAGTCAAGAATTTATCTGGTACTGGTTGATAATACGAAAAGAATAACGGTTGCAGCAATATTTAACGTTAATCATTACGTTGGATAATAAAAAGTTATAACTATTAATAAATGTTAATTATCACAAGAACTGATTATATTACTTTATTATTTATTGTGAAAAGGATACTTTGTTAAGATCAAAAAGAAGAATTGTCTATTATTACCAACTTCTTGTGATAATCATCTTAGCATTTTACATAATAAACAAAATGGATTCGTAAGAAGAAACATACGTTTTTTCTTGGAGTCCTCATGCATACCTCCGGGTGTCGCAGCGCCGTGATTATGATGATGAAGGGCTAGAGGGTCCTGGGGATGCGGGTGAATGGCGGCTAAGGCACTTCCGGCTGGGTCACCCGGATTGACCCCGACTCCGACCCCCAGGTGTAGAGCACCATGCTGCGTCGCGTGTGCCGGAAGCTCCATGCTGATCATAGCACGCCACCCTTCTTCCAACCCTCTCCTCCCGCCACCCTCCTCTATCTCGGACAACACCTCGCCGAGTTGGACGAGGCGTCCGTTCAACTCCTCGTCGCCTTCTGAAAAGAAATAAAAATTCGATAATCTGAAAAAAATATTTAATTTTCTCTATAAAATAAACTCAGTTAAAATGGCCATAAGATTTCAAAATACTACAAAAATGTTCTATTTTAGCAATTATTAGAGAAATTATAGTTTATGGTCATCTATCTCCTAAAGCCATAATAGTCAAGTTTATTATCCTAAGGAAAAATTTAAAACTCTTGAGTAATTCGTCGTGATCATCATTGCGCAAATGAAGTTAGGAATGGTGCAATTTTCGAAAGTGTGCATCGCAACTGCGATTTTCCTTAAAAATCGCAGTAAATGCATATATTTGTTCAACTATCTATTTCTGTTGCATTAAAAATCTTTGGTAAGTTCAGAGCAGCGACAGCTGAATAATAAAAAATATTAATTGATAGAACGCAGCAAATACAAAAACATTTGTTTTTCTTTTAGTGTAATAGCATTGAAAAATCCGTAATAAAATTCCGTAAAATTCGGAATACATACGGAATACATATTTTCTAAGAAAAAAATCCTTTATGAAAATTATATCGATTTCTTATTGTACGTTAGTCGAACTGTTTATAGTAAGACGTAAAAGAATTAAAGAACAAGTATAGAATATTAATTGTAAATTAATTGTAAGTTAATTGTAATTGATTTTAAATTATATGCGATTTCGCGATTAAAAGGTCAACAGATTTTAAGAACAAAAAAATCCCGACGCTTGCGATATATCGCAAAATCACTGTAAATGGAATCTGTGCCTTCAAGTTTCCGCCGAGCAACGAGTACGGATTTTTCGGTCAGTGACTCGTGGTCGAATCAATGGTGCAAGAATACCGTAGACAAAGTCTCAAGCTGATCTAGGCGTAGACTTCCACCGCGGATCGGCGAGAGAGCCCCACGCGGCAGGCGGGATCACAAAAATAAGTCTCGGTGGTCCAACCGCGGTGGAATTGCCTTTGCCACGCTTTTTACGCGCGGAGTAGATAATTTCTTCGTTCCTTTCTACGTAATGGCCTGGCCGGGTGATCTTTTTTGCTTATTACGTCGAGAGGAGGCCGCCGCAGAGAGCGAACGACACACCAACGACGGCTAGGTTGGAAGACTATACAGGAGGCAAGGTGAGGCCTCTCGGATGAATGAAAGGATGAATGGAGCGTAATTTCGTCCACACTGTCGGTGACGTTTACCTATTGGCCCGTTCTTCCATTTCGACGACGGTGAGCGTATTATCTAGATTCGGACAGCTTCTCGCGACGCGCGTTGCAGCTGCTATGGTAAAAAAAAATGAAGAGTATATCGTTGACCAACTGCGAGTTGGAAACGCAAGCCTCTGTCTTAGATTACAGCGATCTATTTGTCAAACTCTTTTATCAAGATATTCAGCAATATTTCCTCTGTCGTAAAATGCACGATCACCTGCTAAATTTTATAGTGGCTATCATTAATCACGGTGATATCTCTATTTCGACGATATAAAAGTCGTGCGTTATAAGAGAGTGAAGCGATGTATAAGTCGAGATATTCGCACTCGACTCGATAGCGTATATCTATGTTATCTCCGCTGCATTCCGCGAATACATAATGTAAGCGTTCGGTAAAAAAATGTCAATATAGCTTCTTCCTGTTCTCGCGGACGTCCATTACACTGCCTTGCAAGGGGAATGAGACTTTGAGAGTCGGTAGCAACCGTCAGGTATACCAATCGTCATCGGGCGGCCATCCGTGAAATTTGAAACTGCTCCCGCGTTCCGCCGTTTTACATCGCGAAACACGCGGATCTCATAATGCGTGGGAGTGAGACTGGGAACGGTTATCGTCTGCGGTCAACGACTGTCCAGCGCGCAGCAAGCGTACCGTCTTTGTATTCTCGACGATTAAAATCTCGACAGGTTCTAATTTGCTTAAGGAAGTCGGTCGTATTCGAAACGTGAATCTCTTCTAAGGGAAAGTCGTTGCGTTCTGCTATATAAAATAATAGATTTGCAGTTTTTGAAAATCAATGTAACTTATACAATGTGTAAATTGTACACAAAAGGGTAAATCTACAAAGCGTGTGAAAATAAGTATGTCTATCTTATTTGCACCAGATTCCGCGAAAATGCTCAACAATTTACTCCTCGAGGTATCACTTCGCGGAGTTTTAATCTTGCTAAATCATACGCCACTTTAATCCCAATAGTGAGAGCTTGAAGTGTCAATTTTAACTCGACAAAAAAGTGAAACGGATCTGCAGGAGGGAAATGTTAAAATTGCGTTCTCAATTTCCCAACCGTAACATTTTCCCGTAACAAGAAAGACCAGAACGAGGGTCCGTTTTCTATTTACATCGACGTTCAGATTATCGGCAATGGGAACGCGAGGGATGATTGTTTAACGTCGTAGTTTCCTAGCGAAGTCCGCTCTTCTCTTGCGGACTCGTGCTACCAGCGTGCAGAGCTCTCCCTAATGGAGGATGGAATGTAGCGAGGCTACACCGTGGCGAGTAAACGTCGGTTAAGAGAAGGCAGACGATGATCGTTTGGCTAGAGGGTGGCGGTGAAACGGTCAGCGACTTAGGCCATGAACGACCTTAAGTAAAGTAAAGTGGGTGAGTTGTAGACGGCCAAAGTACGCGTAAAGACTAGCCTTAGAAAGAGAGACTTATCCCTATAAACCGTGGGAGTCGGCCACCAGCGCTTCTCCAACCGACCTGCACGGCATATACGCACTCGCTAAAACCATTGTTTACGGCCCCTCTGAACGCCCGCGTACTTTACTAACGAGGCCCTCTCATGAGGCCCCGCCATGGAACTGAACCAACGCGCCGGCTACTCTGTATGTCTTAAGGACGAAGGTTACTGTTGGATGTAGAAAACGCTGCGCTGCACCATCCTGAAAACTATTCGTAGCTGGAACCCAGAACGAACCTGCGTTTGCATACGCGATCGGTATGCATCTCGCGTGTGGTCGCCAATATAAATAACTGACCATCGATCTGTTTCTTCGAACAGAAGAAATTCTCTTTCAATTAGAGCATCAGTGAGTGATTGGTTAAAGAAATATCATTAAATAATTCAGCTTAATCAAATAGCTTTCTTCTTCGATTAAATACTATCTTGATATTAACAATAGCTAATTATTTTTGATGTATCTCGCTTTCACTTGAGAGACTTTGCAATCGATAAAACCGCATCGAGTGACTATGTTGAAATAACTTACTAAAACATTCAATTCGCCAGATGTCCTTTCGATTATTCAAAGAGGAGAAACTAAAAGACGATCCATGTGGCACTGAAAAAAAGAATTTGATAATAACTACCAAATATTGAGTAAAATAATTCTGAATTCAAATATTCGATTAATACAAAGTAATTTTAGTTTTCTAAAATATTTAGTAAGTACATTACCAAATATATAGCTAATCATTTGATAATACTTACCAAATATTTAGGGAAGTAAAATTACTTTTGATTATATTATTATAATCAAATATTTGATTGGAATTATTTCACTCAACATTTGGTAGCTGTTACCAAACTCTTTTTCAGTGTAAATCTCTTACATAAACAGTAATAGTTCGAGGCCGGCTGACAGTTAGTCGTCAACTAGTCGAAGGAGCTCATGCAGTAGCTGACGAAACGTGTACCTTCTATCTCTACTCTTCTGCCTTCGCTTCAGCGTCGATATCCCAACTGGTTGGTAATGGCGGTGCTCTCGAGACTTAACAACGCGTGACAATATGCATCAAGGAATTGCTCGAGCGCGGAACAACTCCAGTCGTGCTCCTTTCTCTCTATCTTTCTTTCTTTCTTTCTCTCTCGGTTTCCGTAAAGTGAAGTCTACACCTACGAAGAACAGGCGTAGGTGCGTATATCCTCCACCGTGTGCGCGCTCTTCATGACGGGACAGCTACGTGAGAGAAGCTGCGAAACGCGCTCGACTTCGAACTCTCACAGATAAAAACGTCGATACATTATGCAACTCCTCGGTCCATAAACGAACACTACCGCCAGGAATCCATGGCGGAATCCTGGGAAGCTCTTCTGGTGGCGTATATCGGCTATCCTGTTGAGAGAAGCAATCTAGTTTTCGCGGGACGGCCGGCGCCTCGATCACCGCCCATCATGTTTATTAATCTGATCTGGGATTGCGGTGCGGAATGCCGACAATCTTGACGATTTTCTCCACAATCTGCGAGAACGATTCGCAGATTTTTGCACTTCCGTGTTAGCGCGCGGGTCGCATTCTTTCTCACGATAAAATTTAATGATAAGATGCGAATTTAATAGACAACGATGGAAGAATGATCAGTTTGGCTTCTTTTTCCTTTACCTACGAGAAAAGATAAAACGTATCGGCTAGCCATCTTGCAGATTTTGTACCACCTTTTGTACGGTGAGTATCTTTAAATATTCACGCCAAAGTCTACTCTAGTCTACCATGTTCGATCAAGCTTTCAAGCGACAAGAAGGTGTCTTTCTCTTTCTTTCTTTCTTTCTCATTCATTAACCCCATTATCCGTACTTGGCCACCACATAAGTGCACACGTTGTACCAGCTCACCAGCAAATCGCAAACGCATATATCTACATTAATAGTAGTATACGAGTATGCCTCGTAGTCAGTCGTCTGTACGCCTACGTAATCATTATTATTGCCGCACGATCATCAATAACAACACAAAAATTTATCTGATTCATTTTCGAAACGCAACGCAGTAAAATCAACTATTTTATTTCGCAACTATTTTTATTCGAAAAAATATCGCATTCACGATCATTAATTTTTTTTAAGGAGATCCTAAAGTCGTCTGTTTTACCAATTGAATAATTTTCAGTAGAACAATATCACACATATTACTTTTACAAATTTGGAAATCGTTACTCCAGCATTAATACATGTCTGAAATGCTTGACATTTATGTCGAGAATGATAAACATTTTTGTTGAAATTGTGATCTTTTTTTATCCATTTTTTAATCCATAAATGGCGTCTAAAGCTGTCAAGTTGTGACGACATTTGCTCGATACAAAAGTAATTTGTACTTATACGAAATCGGAGGCAACAAACTAGTAGAGTACATAAAAAAATAACATCGAGTTCTTGGAATTAGACTTAGATGTCTAATTAACATGATATCGTTCTGTGCATAAAAATTAAACTATATGCGTGCCGTGTATAATATTGACGTAATAGTATACAAAGGTATGTTACATTTTATCAATAAAACAACGATTTCTTCGGGCTTCGCTTTAGGATCTCCTTAAAAAAATTTTATTCTCTTTTCTCTATTTTTCCCACGTACATTATCAAGAGCCGATCGTAAAAGCCAAGCATCGTTATCGGGTGGTGTACACTGATACCGAGCAACGCACGCTACAGCGATCGACAATCCTGCGGCACAGTGCACACGGTGTCCTGTTAATGAACAAAAATTCACGAGCCTACTGGAGCATAGCGAGAGAGCAACCTACGTGAAATATACGCGAGTGCATTTACACTCGCAGGTATATCGGTCGTGTTTGACAGCGCGTTGCGCTATCCCGATCGACAGCGGCGGTTTGTCTGCACGCACCAGGCCGGGTCAAGTAATTCCAGTTCTCTCGTCGTTGGCGGCCGGGACTTCGTCATGGAGAGGAACGTATGTAGGTAAATATAAGTTTGCGCGAGAAACGATTGCAGAGAAAGAGAGAAAGAGAGAAAGAGAGAGGAGGAGGAGGAGAGCCGGCCTGAGTAAAAGGGAAAGAGACGCGCGGCTTTCGTGGATAAGTGACTTTCGAAGAACCACCTGTGGCACGTGCCATTAACGTGCTCCCTTGCGTGTCCGTACGTGCGTGAATGTCTCGATATCCCGCCATCGCCGCACCATCGTGCCGCGTGGGTGTAACAGGTGAGTACTGAGTGCGGATACTGTTTTCTTTGCGGACGGACCATTCTTGTAATACATTGCAATTTCAAAGGTTGTAATTGCACGGGCCGTGGCAGAAGATAGAAAAGAGAAAGGAACGAGTGAGAAAAACACCTGATCCGACACGTTCCGCTTTGAACGTACATTTCCCATATATAATAACAAACTTTAAGTTTCCAGGTGGATCTTGGCAAACTGTTGTTTTAATGAAACCGTCATGTATAAGCCTTGAAACTATTTCAGAATGAATAGTTTCCGCGGAACAAGTATAGCAACGTATCGCTATACATATTGATGTCTGTAAATGTCAAGGAATAATTACTAAGCAAAATATTATATATAAAATATCAAAATGATAAAGAATGCGTTTTCCGGTTTAAAGTTGTGGACGTGTTTATCGCTGATGGAACCTTATGTTGGCCAGTCGCGTTCGTTGTTCCATAACGCGCAAGAGTTAACGCACGTGCGCGGGACGAGATAAAATCGCGAGTGTATTAGATATATTAATAGAAAGAATAAATGCACGCGCACGATAGACTCCGCCGATAGGTTCGCCTTTGAATAGTATGACCGCGTAACGGTAAGACGGACTGCGAGATACATGCGGCAATATTGCTCCTCGCGGGAGAGCACGGGATCCCTGTTTCTAGGAGCTCGATGAGAAGTCCGGGAGGGCCGCTTGATTGGCTCACCATGCAGGAATCGCGCTTCCAATTCCGGTTTTCCGTTGCAAAGGGAAGAACGAGAGAGGTTGAGATGGGCAGGCGAGTATCAGCGGAGTCACCTGCAATAAAGTAGTAGCTTGTTGCTTGTTGCACACGGCTGTCCCGCGGAATATATACGACCGCGAGTCAGGGGCGGGATACAAGTCGCTTTCGAAAGAAGAAAACGGGCACCGATATATATCCGACACGTTATTTCTCATACAGTTAAGCCTCGCGAGCCGCGTGCGCGCGCGCGAGATATTTATTACAATTAGCCGCGTGTCCAACCTTGAATTCAGACCGTGAACGATCTATCGAGCGTGCGGTTTCCCTGTTCCTGGCAGCAAGGAGAGAGAAAGAACGTATCTAGAAACACTGACACCACAGGACTCCGGCATCCTGGAACGGTTAACAGTACTTGGCCGTTCGATCCTAATTTATAAAGCTCGCTGCTGTTCGCCGGAAGGAGAAGGTGAACTGCACTGAGCTGGAATACTTCTAAGCTGGAATAGTCCTGGTTTTTTTTTTATTTGCGCCAACACTTATCTCGCATAGTCTATTTAATTCGATACAACATGTTGCACCTGTCAACAGCAGCGGAACGCGAAGCGATGAGAAGCGTAATAAGCGCAGAAAACAAAATAATAAGGAGGGTTGTAAATTATCGCCTGCGATTATGCGAAACTGCGGATAATGATACACTTGGCTCGTATTATTTCAAATTTTTGCATAACACGATCTGCGTTCAAAAAGACGCACGAGGTACACGCTTGTGGTAGCGTTTTAGGATAAGTCTCGATACTTTAACTAATCGTCCCTTCGCGAGGGTTCGAGCTTTCGATTCCGGTTTTCCGCCGACGAAACGCCGCGCCGACCACGAAGAAGGCGGAGTAAGTGAGTTTTAAAGAGCCACCTGTGGCCGTGTGGCACGTGCCACCATCGGACTAATCCCAACTTGCTCCCTTCGGCCCGTCCGGCGTCATGCAGCACAAGGTAGCAGGTAACAGGCACCAAGGTGCATCCCACCGCCATCGGTGCAACGATCAGCCGCCGCATCTGGTAACGGCGCGTCCTCCTCCCGTCCTTCCAATCTCGGTTCTCCCGAGTCCCGGGACCGACGATTACATCTACATTCCCTATAAATACCGGTTGCCGCGATTATCCGCTCCTCCATCTTGCTGATTTCTTCAGTCTCGAAATATCTCTATTCTGTGAGATACTTTCGCCAAGTGTACATGTGTATCGAAAAAATCCGAAAGAATCGAATGCTTTTTATTAGTTTCAGCCAAATCAATTAATATTGGTGAGTGAAAATTTGTGAATCGATAGATTATGGACCATGTAATTATAATATTATACAAATTGGAGTAAACATGATGCTACGTTCTAATAACGTTTAAATCATCTTGCATGCTCACGATCTTGTATCATAAAACTTCTGAAATTAATAATAAAGAATTTCTTTATTCATATTGCAGTAACATTGCAACAGTCTTGTTTCAAATTTCTGCTGTATGGGAATATAAACGGCGTCAAAGTGAGAAATAAATCGGCGATGAAATTGCCGCCGATCCGAGGCAATATCGCGTTCACTTTCCTGCAATTCGCAACAGGACGATACCATCGATCCGCGTAATTCCCGATCATTAGAAGCGTTAATGGCCGAGCACAGCAAAAAGGTGTTGGTATCGCGCGGCGTGTGTTACGCACGGCCATCAATTAACGACTGGCCCTTAATCGGTCGCCATTTGATAATTACAAAGTCAATCGTCTATCGAATCAGCCATTTAGCCGCGTAATGGCTGGCTCGGTCGCCTCGCTTGCTCAGCTCGATTCTTAACCGAGCTGCCTGTAGGACGAGGGCAGGGGAAAGGCAACTGTGTATATATGTGTGTGTGTGTGTGTGTGTGTGTGTGTGTGTGTGTAAGAAGCGTAGGTGATTGGAGAAGTGGCCGCGACCACGTTTACGAGAAGGAGGTAAAAGGGGAAGTTAGAATTAAGCGCACCGACGAGACTGATATGATCACCACGCCGCCGCGGCCGGTCACTTTTTAGTCATCTTATTCCGCGGAGCAGTGCGACGGCAACGCAAGATTCGCGGGGTACTCGATTCGAGCCAGAGCGCGCCAAGTTGATGTGACGATCGTGCGTGAATATAGAAAAGCCGGCCAGAGAGACTGCCGAGAAATTCCGCACGGTGCTGAGTAATCCCGATCGATGCGTGCGGAAAGTGCATCTTGCGTCAGTGCGCTTCGATCTCAATCTTGCATTGTCGATGTTTTCTCAAGCTAATACGTAAGCAACAGACAATTGCGAAATAAAGACATTATTAACGATTTCATTCTTGTTATTACTGTTGCTATTATTAATTTTAATCTCATCTGTTTTAATTTACATTTCCGTAATTTTGTATTAATCACTTTTATGAGCTGATACTTTTTTATTCACTTGTATACTTATTTTTGCTGAAAGTTTTGTCGAAGTGACGCTCAATTCAGAATGCGAAAACAACTCCCATCGTAAGAAAATATCTTTCGTCTCGGTCATGTAGATGTCGAAGGCGTGCTCGATTTTTATCGAGACTTCTCCACGCGTGTTAACGGTAAACTGGTACGAGAGCCAAGTCGTATAATCGATAAATTCATTGTGCGACTGCTCTCTCTGGATCGTCACGACAATACCGTGATCATCCGCGATCAGGTATATAATCGGTTGAATTATACACACTGCCTAACTGTAACATCCGCGCGCGCGGATCTCTTTTCGAGGAGATCCGTCCCCGACCGGGACCAAGTTTCTTCCTTCTTTCCTTCGACGGTGCCTGTCATCGAACGATCGTACATCCTCGTCCATGTCGGATGTCCTGGATGAATGCACGCGCACCTGCAGCGGAATGCGACTGCGTGCCGAATGCGCGAAAGCGGTTCGACGAGCGTAAATCACCGCGGGCGATCATTCGGGACAATTGTCACGCGTAACGATACTAAAGTAGTAACTAATGAGTCACGATGTTGTATAAAGATCAAGAGAGAGTAAAAAATATTAATGCTTCGTTAAAAAAAAAAAACTTATTCTAAAATAATCTTTTAAAAAAATTACATTGTCTATACTGAAAGAAAAGATTGGTTGCTGCAGCGAATTTTTGTCAATCAAAATCCTATACATTGCGGATAGGCTAATACAATCAACAATTGGCTGCAGCAACCAAAAAGGTG
>Ga0157363_1004103_pt1 | contig 13349 bp, 7 predicted proteins | sample AttsexASBM1_FD_111477 | JGI IMG/M metagenome (GOLD analysis project Ga0157363, IMG submission 111477) | Fungus gardens microbial communities from leaf cutter ant in Ribeirão Preto, State of São Paulo, Brazil - Atta sexdens ASBM1 | ecosystem: Host-associated > Fungi > Mycelium > Unclassified ...
ATGAAAATAAAAATAAATCAAATAATGAATTTGACAAATATCAAATATCAAATGGTAAGAATTTGTTATCATCTGCATTTTTTAATATAAATAGGTACAGAAAGAAATGGAAATGTTGGGAAATGAGATAACCCAGTTGGAAGCAACACTGATGAGTAAAATAGGTGTGGTGAAATGTGTCGAAACACGATTGGAAAACCGAATTTATCGGCCTGGCTCGGAATTTTGTAAGGACGATGTGGAATTAGGCTTGAAGAAGGAAGCCTTGCAATTAAAAAAGACTGAAGAAAATCTAATTAAAATGATCGAGCATGCAAAGTATGTATCTTATATTGCTAATTATTACACGCATTCTATTAGGTGGGAAAAAGTTCGTGGCGGTTTTCCCATTAGACGGCATTAAAAAAACGCCACGAATTTTTTCTCACACCTAATACAATAAGCCATTAATCATAAATCTGAAATTAGAAGCTGGAAATTGACATCACAGTCATCAATTTCTAATTTCTGATTTATACTAATAGCTTATTGTAGAATGGCCAGACTCATCAACTGCATTCGGAAGAACTAACTTTACAACTATTATAAGATTCTTTAATACAATTGATTACATATCCATTTAGAAATTTAGGACAATAACCGAGTTGATCAACTAAAAGTATATTAATTTTACATTTAATATAATACATTCAATATAATTGTATTATATAATAATGATTATATTGCTGATGGTGAAATTAATGTTATGTTACTTTTTTTAGTTGGTATAGACTGGGAGATTTATATTTAAAAAACCTTATAATGCAAACACACACACACACACGCGCGCGCGCGCGCGCACTCACTCACACACACACACACACACACACACGCACGCACGCACACACACACACACACACACACACACAAACACATCCACAGTTGTAAAGCAGCTTTTTTTAAAAATACAATCATTAAAATTATTTGTCATTTCTTTTTCTTAAGTGCAAACTTTAAACTTAATTTTCTAGAACAAACTACAATAGTCTGGAATCTTTGCTTAAACGGATCGACAACAATTTGGAAGACAAACAGCATTCTCTGAACGCCGATGTTATGTGCCTGGACATGAGAACATCACTGAAAACAGGAGACAGAGCGCGTTTATCTAATGAGACGGATCGTAATATCGTATTGACACATATGGAGAAAGAGATTCCGTTGGAATCTTAACCCTTACGATACCAATTCGATGTCTCATTCTTCCATCTTGGATCACTAGACTCGTTCATGTTTTCACCTATTTAAAATAGATCAAGAAAATCTCTAAAATTTCACAAACATATATTCAACTTTCTAGAACAAATGTTTAAACTTCATTTTAGAAAATAAAATGTAGAATATGTTATAATTATCGAAAGACTTATAAGTTAGGAAAAAGTAAGGAATCGCTCGGTCACTAGTGACCCATGACAGTTGAGTACGAGTTAATTCAACTGCCCCATTTGAGATTCTAAAACATGATTTTGTAGACACTGTCTTTAGTGCTTAAAAAAACTTGTCAGTCTCCATCTTTATTTAGATATATTATATAAAAAAAAAAACAAGAATTTCGATTGAAATTTGATAAATATTAGGGAATGTTTGCAATACTGTTTATCCAGATACAATGAACGCTAAGGTCACATTGTATGCCTTTCAACAAGACACAAATGACACGGTATGACACAATGGATCATTACATCATTGTTGTTTGCCAATGTTAAACAAAAGGTGCTTTCAAATTGCAATATCCTAGACACTTTGTGCACACGGCGACACAAGTTGCGTTCCAATTGTACATTATCGACGCAATGCTACACATCTGTATTCAGTTGAGGACCGTCTAAGCTTGATTTTCTAATGACAATTACATGTTACTTAGAGATTCTGCACAATAATAGGAATAGAGAACAGAGAATAAGAATTTCAACTTATCAGAAATCATGTATTGTGAAATACACAGTTTCTAATAGGTTGAAATTCTTATTCTCTGTTCTTTGTTCCTTTTATGCGAAGCCCCTAACTACGGCGGCTATAATATAAGTTTGAAAGACGTTGAATGGCCGGCACTTTTATTTTTTATTTAATATAAGTGGAAAAAGCTACATTTAATCTAACTTTATCTGAAACGAATTTCAATCATGCACAGCGTACACATTTTGTTCCAATGAATCGTGTACAACGATACACTTTGTGCGTTCCTGTCCCAGCAAACGAAAATTGATTGAAATGAATTGAATGGATTCAGATTTTCAGAAAAATTGATTCACGAATGTTAAAATGAATGCTTTTCAATCCTGAATGCATTTTTATTCATTTTTATTCATTTATATTGCATGGAGTATATCTATACTTTTCAATCTAAAAATAATATTAACTTTTACTGTGCACAACATACATCTTGTGAATATTGTTCAATTCAAAATTTTGAATAGGAAATGCAGGAAATGCAGAAAAAACTTTTCAATTGCAGCTAATTGAATCCAATTGAATCGAATTAAATCCAAAAAAAAGTATTCGCTATTTAAAATATGCATTTGGATAGAAAAAAAATTCAATTCATTTTAATTCATTCTTGTTTGCTGGAGTGCACGTTTGTGTTAAGATATGTTAAACAATTGGAAAGCATCCAATGATGATCACTGTGTCATACTGTGTCACATGTTATCTTCTTCTTAACAACTGAATGATGAATTCTATTAGTGCGCATTGATGCATATTAAATCCATTTAATTTGAATATAAAAGTGAAATGCAAATATTTCGAATTGTAAAATATATATTTTACCTAATAGTATAATAAAATGTATTGAGTACCTCAGGATTTAATAGATTTTTTATGTTTATGTATAAACATATTTTTACGTTATTTTGTGTACTTTAATTAAGTCCAATTAAATTCGCTGTAATTAAGAAAAGGATAACGTGATTTTAGTGTTTACCATATTTGGATCCATTTTATTTTTATTTGCTATTGCAAAAATTCCCTTTTATCAGCTTTGTAAACCTAATCGAGTCTAACCTTACATAAGAATCTTACCAAATTTCGTTTTCCATTTATATTTTCTTGGGAATCATTCTCATGTATATTTTTTTTTTACGAATTCTGTTGATTTCTGAAAAGAAAATTTATATTATTTAGAAAAATTATAATTGAGAAGATTTATAAATTTATGAAACCTGACAACCATATGTCCAGGCACGGTAAAATCGACTGAAATGACGAACATCGATCATGTCGATAATATGTTTGAGCACAGAGTTCCAATTCTTGACGTTAGATGTCGCCAAAGCGCAGAACAGATAGTGCTGCCCTCTGTGTGGCGATGAAATCACGGAAGTGGGGGAGGGGAGAGGAGTGATGGTTAGAAGAGGGCACTAGTATATTAAAATTGCGACTGCTTACAGAGAGATATATACTATTTCGCATATATTTAAATTACACAACACACAAATTACAGCGTAAACATTATAGACAGACTGTAAGAAGTCGAGAATAGGAGGTGCGTACAAATTTGATTAGCGCGCTTCGGAACGGGCTCGTCGATTCTATTGCTGCGTATCTGCAAATGAGGTATATTTCACATTTATATATAGTAATCGTAAAGTTGATCCAACACGTAGACAAGCGGGACAATCGCTATCAGCAAGGAGAAGATGAAGGAGAACGACATGGAAATGAAAAGAAGGAGAAAAGACAAGATATGAGGATGGCGAGATGAAAAGATTCGCACAGCAGCATACTTCATCCGAGAGACGTCCTGAGAATGTTCTTAGAATATCCGTAGGACATCTTCTGGACGTTTTTAGGAATGCGTCTCGTTTCATGCATGATGTATCATTTTATCCTCCTTTAATAATCAGTAAACAACAAGGATAAAATAATATATCATATGTATCACGTGTAAAACGGAACGCACTTCTAGATTTTATCCTTGTTGTTTATCGAATATTAAGGAAGAATAAAAATACGCATTATCTATGAAGAGAAACGCACCTAGGAGTTCTCTTAGAAGTTTGTACTATATGGGAAGAATCCACGACACGTAGGCAATGAAAGAAAGGACAGTAAACGACGATGACGATAACGACTCGAGGGAATCAATTTGGAAGAATGCGGTGACGAGATAGGCAGGCGGATAGACAGATATAAATAGACACATTACTTCGTTTTCCGTCTAACGTTCGTAACTACATAACTACATAACGATTTGATCATTTGGTTATTATAATGATCGCGCGTTGTATACAAAGCGGCGATTACGGACAGAATTTTTGGCCTCCTGCGCGCGCTCCCGAGGTGGGACATGCTTGTTGTGCTTATATCGGAACGTAACGGAACGTCCAGATACGCGAAATCGCTTTTCGCCGATGCGACGCCTCTCTTTCTCCGCGCGTCAGGGACGGACGTGAACTTTTCGAGACCTGAAGCTGGATAGTCCGGTTTCCTAGCGATAATGTGTTAAAAAGAAAAGAAAAGATCCATCTTCGTCTCTATAAGTTAAAATATTAGTTAATATTTTGAAACAAAATTATATCTTTCACTGGAGTGTTTAGATATTCAAGTCTTTAAACATTGAAAATACCAATTTTTCTTACTGACTGAAAGGATCAAGTGCGTAAATTACTATATAAAAATAAAGAAAGCGATGAGAAATCAAATATTTCATCAGTACAAAGAACATAATTATTAAAAAATCAAAAAATTTCAGAATCCTACCTTTTACGTGAGAAACATAATATTATCTAAAAAATAAATACGGTTAATTACGATTGCTCGCTTCTAAGATTAAGTTGCATCAGAAGAGCCTTCGAGAATGGATATAAAAGTCTTTATAAGTCTCTGATGAAACTAACCAACATTACAACCGACTTTACTTTTTGTGTTTCATTTAATCCGACTATTAATTGTCCTGGTCGAAACAGTCCTAGGGTCATAAAAAAGCGCTATAAAAAAGGAAAAAGAGGGGAATAAATCTTTGGACTCTTAATAGAAGCATTGCCAGGCAAGAGCTATTAAAGGGACGAAGTAATTGATAGAAAGATGGCAAATATTATTTTTAAAAACCTCACGATCGAGGTTTCCACCCGGAAAAAAATGTTCCATATATAATTATATAAAAAATTGACATATTTTATATACAATTATATATAATTAAATATAAAATATCCATACAACATTTTTTTTCCGGGCAGCAATTTACAAAATCAAAAGCTTAAAAGAATTCATTGTCTCCCACGTGAGTCCCTGACATCGCTACAAATTTCGTCTCTGGCATTTTTGCCGCAGAGCGCATGGTTTTAGACGCGAAAGGTGTACATACATGCACACGTCTTTTGTGCGAAGCACAGTGAACAACGAGCGATGGATCGGATCGAATCGATCGGAGCACGCGTGAGAACGAATTATTCCCGGCCCATCGCTTCGCGTAATATACAGATAATATTACACTAGCTACATGGCTATCAGATGCGTATCTTCTGCTTTTTCTTGTATTTTTTTTTACACGTATACACAAGCGCATACATATAGACTACCGCGCGTGTAGAATACGCATATAAATACACACTCGCATATAACACACGGACGCAACATTCGCCCACACATACATACACATACGTGCACGCGCACATCGATCGCTATAAGACATTTTATCTCTTCAAGACTACGCGAATTTGTACATAAGGCATCACGATATCGTGTCGTTTCTCACATACGAATGTGATAACGGCAAAGCGTGATACTCGCTCTTCTATCTATCTGTTTCTGCTATCAAGGAGGTTCGGTAAATATCGAGGCGAATTTCGCGTTAGCGACGACTATCGAAATGATGATGCGCGCGGCGCGAGACGCGGATTAAGCTTCTTCGACTCTTAAGCACGATCGTTTACACACCAAACAGGATATCTCGAGTCGCAGCCAGCTTCGAGATAGCGATAATTTCGAGATAGCGTTGCTTTAATCTGGCAAATCATTCTCGAGGGACTCGAGGGCGTCGCGAGATGACAGCTCATATATAGCTTCAAAAAATATATGAATGATGATAGCGGAGCTGCCGTTTGTACGACAAGTTAAATTTTTTAAGTAAATAAGAATATGTAGAAAAGATTGTGAGGGAGAAAACACGTGCATGGGAATGAAAAAATTCTTATCATCCGCGAATGCAAATATTTCGATAAAGTATCAAAGGTAAACGTTTTGAAATGAATGTAAAAGATTAGTAATAAAGAACCTGCCTTTTTTAAGACGGATGTTTTCGCTTTTACTTTCCAAGAGCATTGGCTTCACTTCTCTTCGCATAGGCTCGGGCCCATCCGTCAGTGTGAAGTTACGCTATAGTTAACCGAGGAACGGGGATTGTAATATCCCTCACTCGGACTCGGTCCGTGAGTGAGTATACAGCGCTATGACGAAATATTTCCTCGCGATCACCACCCACCCGAGGATGTATTTCGTCATGACTGCTTAACAGTAGTGAGCGTAACCGAAGCGATCGAATCGAGATGGCTTCGAAATACTTCCCTGATATGTATATTGCGAATCGGGATCGACGATCGGGCTTACAGCCGACTTCGAAACTATAGTGGAATAATCGGATCGAGGACGATACAGCGAATTCAATTGCATCGATGATTGCGTAAACGAACGTGAGTCGAAGGTGCTTCCGCGGATCGAAAGTCAATTTGAAAAGATCCGCTAAATTTGTGACTCTCTTTTTGTGACAAAAACGGGATGACGTATGGAAAGAAATATAAAAATGTAAATACATGCAATGGCTGCATTCGGAAGAAAAAGCAGTTTTACAATTATTATAAAATTCTCTAATATGATTAATTTTTTCCTTAGTTCCTCACTGGATCTAAATTTACATCATGTCGAAGAATCTTACAATAGTTGCAAAGCTGTTTTTTCTGCTGAACGTAGAATATTTGCAATATAATGTCATAGATATCGCTCCATTTAGAAATTACGATAATATCTGTGACGATAAACAGTTTTTTTTTTCTTAATAATTTCTACACATTTCTAAACTCTCGATGCTCTCCAACTAACAGTTTCGTAAAGCTCCGCGCCTCGAAGCCTGAATGGCGAAAACCACGCACCGCGCGTCCAACACAGGTAGTCGAGAACGAACGGGAAGCAAAGAGAAGATCTCTCTCTTTCTCTGTCCATACTCTCGTACTCTCTTCACTTGGTGTGCTGCTTCGGGAGGTGCCGCTTCATGTGCAGCGCGAGATGATCGCTCCTGGCGAAGGAACGCTCGCAGACCGCGCATTTAAAGGGCTTAGCCCCGGTGTGCTTGCGGTAATGCCGCGTCAATTCGTCGCTCCTGGCGAATCGCCACTCGCATTCCGGCCATTGACATTGATACGGTTTCTCGCCTGAAACAGTCAACAAGAGGAAAGACATAAGTGAAAACGACGTGCACAACGCGATGCGTGTCTGAGAAAGCGACCGTATAATAATTATTACGACTAATGAGCTGTTGGAATCACTGATTTATTACATTTATTGAACGATTAATTCTTAAGTAAAGATACAATGTGAATAATTTGATTTGTCACTTAATCATTTTCTTCCGAGATATACTTGATTTCAAGAGTTTCCTCTTATTAATTCCTGTAATTGGTTTCTAATATATTTTTTTTTTAAATTTTAGACGATGCAATAACATTCTTCTGTCATTTCTAATACGAAATATATGTTTCGAGATACATATTACGGTAGTCTTTGTGCAATCGAGTCCTTTTCGCATATCTTTCTACACGAAAGTGCGAAAGCGTATATCGATATATAGGGGAATTTAATCGGTGCGACTTGTACGTTTCATGAGCGAGAATTCCGTTCGAGTTTCGAGACGGCGGCGACCTATTAGAGAACAAAGCGTTGCTCTTTGTGAGATAGAGCCGCGGGATGCGGTATACTTAGGTATATACCCCGTCGCGCCTCTCAGCTGCGAGAGATGCAGCACGGTGTGACCTTTAACTGTACCTGCATGCCGCAACACGCTCACCTGTATATTCTAGCGCAATCGCACCGGCCGAGGCCGGACCGCGCGCGAGTATAAGCGACCGGCCGAATGCAGCATTGCAATCGGCTAATGCGAACCAACATGCCCGCATTCCGCTCAGCTTCGCCGATTATCGAGGAATATGTCTTCCTTATTGCTATTATTATTTTACACGCGCCTGTGGCGTATTATCTTTATAAACGGGATTGAGAGCTCACGCGCGATGATTGACGTTAAAATTTACTGGATGCCCCCATCGGGCCATCGGAATATGGACGCAGATCGGACTTGGAGAATTGACATTTAGAATTAGAGAGAGAGAGAGACAAGTTGAGGTTTGCAAATCGTTATGGTCGAATATACAGTCCCGAATTAAAAGGAAATCAAAGAATACCTATCCAGCAAACACAAATATAACATATATACGTAAATATACACGTTTTTATATCTCTGTTATATGACGATTTTGTGTGTATATAACTAAATGTTAATAATTTCGCATTCAATATAAATGTAAAATACAACACATGTAACGGTTGAGTGCGAAATTGTAACATTGATGTTATACTTTTAGTAAAGACCGGAGTGCATACATAACGCATAACGCATAAGAAAATCAACCAATCGGAGTCTTTTATTTCATTGGAAAGGAAGGAAATGAAGGACTTTGATTGATTCATTGTGATGCTTTATGCATTCTGCAAGATTCTGTACTTCCAACCTTAGAGCCACCACACACAAAATGACATAAGCTGCAAATCAAAATGGTGTTTTTGTTTGATGATGTTATGCTATGCTTATGCAGCTTATGTCATTTTGTGTGTGATGGCCCTTAAGGGCTTCACACATGAAATGCGCATAACAGAGCATAAGCATAACATGAGATTACTCCAATGAGCATCTAGCATAATGTCGCCATATTGATTTACATAAGATGCTCATTGATTTAGCGGCCTTATGTGTGCATTTCATGCGTGAAATTTCGTCCCTTTTAATATGGATAATAATTAATATAATATATATAATCGTTATAATCAAGAACTGAAGAAGAGAGTGCATCGTCAAGTCAGATTCGACAAGTTCGCTTTGGATACTTCCATAATTCTTGAAACGCATCTCGTGCATTTAAATTACCTACGCGATTCATTCAAACTTTAAGTGTCTCCTACGCCAACAATCGCCTCTTCGAGCCGTTCGCGAATTTGATCGCGACGAAAGATTCTTTTGCGCGAAACTGTGAGTAAAGAAGCGAGTGCTAAGCGAATAAAAGCGACCGAGACGGAGGCTCGACGGGGGATCCGAGGGAGGAGGGAGGAGGGAGGGCGAGCACGCACAGAAGAGGAGAAGAAAGAACTCGATAGCTGAGAGATACACCCACGCATCCTTCTAGCTCGTTCCTGTTCCTCTCTCGTGCGCTATAGGTATGGCATACGGAGACGACCCTAACCGGTCCTTGCCGCCGCGCCGCGAGAGTTGCATTCAGCGCTGCAGCATCACGTCGCAACGTGCCACGCGACGCACAGCCCAAGGAACGGTACTACTACAACGAACGCTATCCATTTACGGTATCACGCGCGTTCACGTGAGAATTCTTCTCCCGCGGATCTCCGCCGCGCCGGCGAGAACGGCGAAATTTCCTCTCGATCTGTCGGCTGACATTAGCAGGTTCATACCTGTTTAAACGTTTATCCCGCTGACAAATAATTTCAGAAAAAAGATTTTTTATTAATAACTTGGATTAACATTGGAGTAATCATCTGATTTTTTACTCGTAAATGATTAGCTAAAGTATTTTATATTCTAATTAAAATTACTGTTATATTAATAACGTATATTAATTAATACGTAACTATTAATAACGTATTGTATATTTGATTGTTTTTTTGATTTATTAGTTATTTGGCAGGATTGGGTAAGTTAATGTTTTTTTTTTAACTGAATAAAGTTAAGTTAAAAGTTGAAGTAATAAAAAATTAACTTAACGTAAGTTAAGTCTTTACTTAACTTACTGTACTTTAAAAAAACAGCCAGTACATAGAGAAGATACAAGATCAGTGATTACTTTTTAATAAGTCTTAAGCCATAAGAAATTGATCAATTACAATCGAATGCGAGAAGAATATTTGACTGTAATTGGCTAATTTCTTATGACTTAAGGCTTAAAACATCTATTATAGATCCGGACTAAGGCTTATAGCATAATCGCATAAATCAATCAGAGAGCTGTATTAGTATCTTAAGAAATTACTTAAGATGATCTTAAAATATGAACAGAATATATGCCCTTAGTCTTATTATATCTTATTATTTTTTTAAGATATTTAAAAGAGATAAAAAAATTTTTTACTTAAAAAAAAAGTTAAAAAGTTAACATTTAAAAGTAACTTAGTTAAGTTAAAATTTAATGCATCTAAAATTAACTAAGTTAAGTTAAAAGTTAAATTAAAAGTTATTAACTTTTTAACTTTTTTTTTAACTTTTAACGTTTTAACTAGTTGCTATCCAACCCTGGTATTTGGAAATATTTATGGATATGGATTTAATTTTTTGAAAAAAGTAAGTAGAAACTAAATGAACATTAAATCGAATAAGTACGTTAAATATAGCTTATTATGATAGTACTTAAAAAAAAAAATGAAGATTTTTAATAAATTAATATAACGCCTTTTATTACAGCTTTTCAATGGAATTGCATATTTAAAATAATAAAAAAAATACATTAAACATTATCCATACAAAATATCTTACAATTTATATTTTTTTTCGCCGCTAAAGCGTAAAAACACTCGATAACTATTCTCGAGTCAAACTAAAATATATAATCTCAAGAAAAGAATAAGAATGAATAGAAATGAAAAGTCAATTTATAAAAATTATTTTCCTTTCTGCAATAATATTTTCTAAGTTTAAACGCTCGATAAAATTCTTGATAAATGTAAAGCGTTGGAATTTACGTAGCACGTGCTCTGTGTGGCGTACGTAATATTTGCGACTTTTCGACGACATTTACAGTCGAGGCTTTTATCCATCTTATATAAAAGTTATTTTTATTTAGAAGAAATTCTCTTCAACATTCTTAATTGCTGAAAATGTAAAAGCATGCGTGACTATTCGTATTCTTTGATTTGTGCGACATTGCGAAATATGATATTGCATTACGATGTTTCCAGAGTCGATCGGTCGAACCAGCGACACCTACGGGATCTCCAGGCGTCCCCGTTAATTTTGGATCACTTTCACTCGAGAGCCGACAGCGCTCCATTCCGCAGACAAGTTGCTTTCCAAATACGCTTCCTAGCCCTACTTTGATCCAGATTTCTTCAGCTACCGGGCTTTCTCGCAATGTCTGGTTCTTGATTAATCTCTTGGTGATTAATGATAGCGCTTGAACTTAAATTTCTTTCAGATTGGAAAAATATTCTAAAAGTTAGAACAAACAAGTATATTACTTTAAATAGGAAACGCCACTATGATCTGAATGTTAAGATGATGAACTATTATATATATTCATATAATTTCAGAAATGATAATTGCGTGCCGATATGATTGTCGGATTTTCAACACAATCAATCTGAAATATTAATAATCTCCCCAAATTTCCCAAATTAATTTTAAAAAATTGTAATAAACTTATTGCGAAAAATATTCCCTCGGCCCGGATATCTTGCATTCCGTGCGAACGTCCTAGGTCTTTAAACTATCGAGACTCAAGTATATACAGAATCAAGTATATATTACATATATTTATACATACATACATACATACATATAATCATGAAAAACGAGCCGTTTAAATTTTTTCAGTTTAATTAGAAGATAATTTAATAATTTCTTAATTATTAAAACTTTGGAGAAGATAAACACGTATGAAAAAATGTCAGAAAATTTATTAGAAAATTTATTAACTTGAGTTTGATTAATGACATTTTTTGATTCAATTAAGGATGAAAGTAATTATAAATTATATATATTTCTTTTATGTTATCATCACTTATAAGTCACGTATAAGTCACGATTAATATAAATTATGATATTCAATCTATATATTTATCGCGTCGATTATGAGTCAGCTATTAGTTCCCATTAATTATAAAGATTATTTTCGTATAATACATAATTCTAGACGTTAATGAATTAATAACGAAGTCGAACACACGCGACTCGTGGCACGGTGCATTCACACAGCGGTGCAGCGGTGCAGCGAGGGTTCATTCACGAGTCATCCGACAGACTCGCGCGCGAGTGGCGAGTGGCGAGGGCCACGTGCCCCTCTCGGCTTCTCCTCCACGTCGAAGCTAAGCGTTCCCCGTCGACCCCGTCACGGCTCGCCTGTATTCGAGAGATCGCGCGACAAATTGAAATATCCTCGTATAATCTTGCATATCGATCGGTTCTCCATTCTAATCGATCGACGGAATGTCGTAAGGATTGATCGACGGACAAGATGTACAAGTCGCGGCAAAGTGGCTGGTAGTAAATTAATTTAGCTGGTATCGCTGGTATATCTATCGCGCGAGCGCAGAGAGAAACATGCCTATTAGATTCAAATGTCAATGGAGGATACAAAGACGAGTTTGAATCACTGGCGCATATATAAGTTATGGTTGCGTGCTAATCTATTTCAATGTGAATCCGTAAGGTTATATTAGGTAACGAGATGTTTAAATCATTTTCAGACGTCGATCGAAATTAATTAGAAGATAATTTATTAATTAAGTATATAAAAGTTTTGAGTATATAAAGTTTTAGTATATAAAAGTTTTGAGAAGATAAACACGCATGAAGTGAAGGATGAAAGGATTTAGCGTGCGATTGTCTTTTTGCCTTGGTTCTCCTTGCGCGCGTTCTTTGAATCTTTTGAAATTTTATATCATTCGACCGATTCGTTTCAGACGATGACACGGGTTTACCGCAAAAAAAAAACTCAGGTATCAATTCGAAAGTGGTACATCGCACTTAAGATGCCTCCGGCTTGCATTCCGCGAGAGACTGCCGCGTAGGCACGTGTGCGGGAAGCACATCTCTTCGTCCTTTTCTCCGCCCATCTTTATCTCTCTTACTCTCACGCTCTCTCGCTCTTTCGCTTGCGCTCCACGCGTGTGGGAACTAGCGTGCGTGCCCGTCCAGGTAGCTACATGCGGCAGACGGTGTTGGTACTACGACTCACGTCCGTGTGTTGGCGAAGCTTGGACATGGATAAGATGTGGGTCGGTCGCTAGCTTCGCTCTAAGCGGAGAGTCACATACCACGAGAGCTTCGTGCGTCCCTTACCACGTTTACATATGATAGAAGCGCCTTTGCGCGACACTGCGCGCAA
>Ga0157363_1004104_pt1 | contig 13349 bp, 6 predicted proteins | sample AttsexASBM1_FD_111477 | JGI IMG/M metagenome (GOLD analysis project Ga0157363, IMG submission 111477) | Fungus gardens microbial communities from leaf cutter ant in Ribeirão Preto, State of São Paulo, Brazil - Atta sexdens ASBM1 | ecosystem: Host-associated > Fungi > Mycelium > Unclassified ...
CGAGTCATAACCGCGAGCTATAAAGAAACTTGTCTATCGATAATAAGTTGACTTGATTAGGAGATGAGTAGAATAGCTAGAAAATTAAACTGGACGATTTTCCTAGAATATCTCGATCTGAAACTTATCGTTGAAACGTGTATCACGGTTAATTCTAAAACACCAAAGCATTTTATACATTTAAGGTATATAAATCAAATACATCTCGATATTAATCCAAGAATTATAGTTATCTGGGATGATTTTTATGGGAAACAAAAATAATTCCTCCGCGCGCATTATGCCATTTTATTTTCACAAATAAGAAAATGCTGCATAGACCCGCTGGTTAAATAAAACGGCATAAAGAAAGAAATAATAATTTAAAAAACAGTAATATGCTGAAAATATTATATTTGCCCTCGTTTTTCATCTTTAAAACAATATCCAAACGCTCAAAATTCAACTAATCTTTACAAACTTTTTTTCAAGGATATTTATTTTAAAGGATATTGCCTATACATTATCAATTAAAAATCAAATAATTAACTATAAAAGTAATATTTATAGACTCCTATTCTATGCTAATATCAGCCAATATTATTCAAAAAATTTTAATGATATTAACTCGTAAATTTATCCAATTGCAAAAAAAAACAACAAATTAGCTTGTAATAATTTTATATGTATACATCAAAATGATCTATTTCGTTACAGTTTTCGGTTAACTATTTTTAAACGAACAAGTGGGTCGAAATAAATTTTTGTATGAATACTTATTATTATTTTATTAATAGATAAGACTCAAGACAAACAAAAAATATTAAATAACTTTAAACCAATAAGAGAATTATCCTCAAATTTTACATACTCAGACTTAGAAATAATAGAACAATCTTTAAAATTTTTGTTTAATTCTTGAAAATAGATATTAAGCATCCTTAAATACACATTGAAACGCGCATATTTTATATTACAAAATTTAATATAATATTTAATATATTTAATATAAATATAAGTGAGCATTTAATAACGTCATTTGCTAGTGACATCATTTTTTGGTGTTAATCGCGCCACATCTTAGAAACAGGGAGAAATTATTATATTGAGCGAATCCATAAAACACAATTTCACATGCTAATAAATTGAATAATATAATATGAAATAAATATAATATCTGAACAGCGACATAATTAAAAAAAACATTTCCAAAAAATAAATTTAAATGATTTTGAATCATCAAAATTTTATAATATTAATTTTGAAATGCAATTTTGGTGTAACTAATTGTAGAAAAATAAAAATATGATCTTTCGATCTATGTTATTTCTTTTTTCTTTATTCATTTTTTCTCTTGCAAGCAACTAAAAAAGTGAAAATTATATCATTGTTGTAACAAATAAACAATATAGTAATATAACTTATAGTAATATAAGTGATAATATAAGTGAGCATTAACTGAAATAGAGAGAAAACATTCCAAGTAATTGCTTACGCGAAAAAAATTAAATTATTTCTGGATTAAACATCTGTATCTTGTTATATCTTATTTTGTAAGGGAAATGAACGAACAAAAAATTATATCAATTAGTCCAGTCAGGAACATTCTTCGCGATACAAAGAAAAATCTTCTAAGCAGAATATGCAACAACGCAAATATTTGTTTTTTTTTTTATATGTTTATATCGCCAAATCTGTATACGTCCAGCATGATCTTCCGAGGCGAACCTCGTAACTTTGTCGATGTGAAAGGCTACTTTTTAATTGAACTTCCATCCGTGGAAAACCCAGAGGGATGGCTCCCACCCCTCGTCGTCGGCCACTTCGTCATTGGGAACTGTTGAAGTCCTTGAAGGATACGGGAGTGAGGCAACCGCAAAGTAATAGCTGTCGTTTAGGGCCCGGTGCGGATAAGGAGCGTCGGTAGAAGGCCCGGGGAAGAGCGGGGCAGAATATGGAGGAGGGGGTGGAAACGACAGAGCGACCGAGGCCGGGGATAAGGGTGGCTTGTTGCGTAAGCCGATTAGAGCATCACAGCAGTCACTCCTGCCCCGTGCAACGTGGTGGCACATGCTCTCTCTTTCTTCCATCCTCATTTCTCTCTCTCTCTCTCTCTCTCTCTCTCTCTCTCTCCTTCCCGGGATTCTACCGGGTGTTCGTCGAACGGAGCGCCAGCGGAGACACATTAAAATCGCATGAAATATGCAGAGCCACCTCCCGTTCCCTCCATACCAGCGGACGAGAGTACACTCGCCTACATCCGCGTAGGCAAAAAGCTTACTCGCTCGTCCTGGAAGCCGTATACTATGTATATCTCTCTCCAACGCGGCGCGAAAGAGGCACTAGAGCGTTCCGCTTTTGCGAGATATTTAGGAGATCCCTCTGTCGCGCTTCCGTAACGGCTGCTAGGAGATCTTGCCTCTTCCTTCGTTCGGAAGCTCGACGTCGCGCCGCGATGGGCCGGTGCGATCGGTATGTCTCTATAATAATATCGTAGAACAGTTTAGCGGCCTATCTTGTCAAAATTGAAACGACAATTCTAACAAGGTAGGCCGAGTACATACGCATTCGCTTTTAATGACACGTTGCAGAATTTTGAAATTTAATGTCTACAATATAATATGAATATTCTCGTCGATTTCATAAAGTTTATGTTTATAAATCTTCAAATTCTTCAAAAAGAAAATCTTTTATAGAAGAGATAATAAAAACAGAAAAGAAGAAATCATTATAATATTATATAACAATAATGACTATTAAACAAAGGTAACGAACTCAACAACATGTTTCAAAGGCCAATATAAATTAAAGAGACTGTTAGTCGAGATTGAGATTTGTAATAAAATTCGCAAGTAATCGTAGATGCACAATAAAAACATTTTGTATTTGTGTTTAAAGATTATTACATGTACGTTGTAATATTATATATATTTGTTTGTAAAACGAAAAAAATTATATAGCGACAATTTAGAGCCGGATAAAAAATTATTTCAATAAGTCACTTTTTGCAGAGACTTTACTCCTGATACATTCTTAAAATCTCATTAAAATTTTGTATTGAATTTTTAATATATTCGAGTGTTAAAGTAACATTATGTTAATTTATGAGTAAATTAACAATTCACATATACAAATAATGTATATTTAAAACTCTGAGATATTTAAATTCTGAGATAAATAAACAGAATGTGTTAATTTAACGCAAATATTAATTTTATTGAAAAATATGCTTTCATAACTTGGCTACGAAATGAGACAATACATTTTTTATATATATTAATTTTTTATACATTATTTTCTGACATCATGATTCATCTTATGTTAAATTAACATTAAAATTTAGATGGACTGTACGGGATACGTAAAAATGTATTAAATTTAATATTTAAATTTTTCAACTGTATATAATTATTTACATTTTAAAATTTGATTAGTCGCACACATAATCGCGCACCATACTTATATAATTGACCATCGGGATTTGTAACTTGAGTTTCTTTCTCGTAGTTTTTTTAAATTCGCAGAAGAGATTACATAACTTAGAAAAAATCAGAGAGAGCTAGATTTATCTATAGTTATTAAAATTTTTATACAAGTCGACTCACAGTTTGCTTGAACTGCATGGAAATTGTATAAATTAATTATATAAGGGAATTGCAGCTGGGAATGAAAGTGTTACTATTCCGTTACTTTTACAGTTATTTTTTATAATAACTATTTGCTAATGATGTTGCAATTTATTATTTAGTTATAAGTGATCGTAATTGTAAGAATTTTTTCCAATCACAGTTGAATATTCTCCTCGTATTCAACTGTAATTGCTCAATTCTTACAACTACAACCAACTACAATTACATTTACGCAATTGTAGATCTTATTAATTATCGAAAAAAGTAACGAGTATAACACCGTAAAGTTATTCCGTTACTATTAAAAAGTAACGAGTTAAAAATTGAGAGTTATTTTTTTCAATACGAATAACTTTTCCAATTCGTTATAATTAACTATTGACTATTCCAATTCTGGTATTACATTATCATCATAAAAAATTCGTAATGACATTACCAAATCGTTATTACAACAAGATAATAACTAAGTAACTAACAATGAATAACAGCAGTAGTTAGTTACTTCTAATCCCTGATTGTATAAACAAGAAATATTATTAGGCATGAAGAATTGTCTTGACCGAATTTGATGTTTTCCACTCATATGTATGTGCGTGTAAAATTTTTTTAACATATTGACAGCTCAAAAGCTTAGATCCTACATGCATGTTATATCTTCTTTCTCGATCTCAGATCATTCGTAATTCTTCTTGCCAATATGAAATATGCATTAACTAAATTCTTTTACAATTTAACAGTCGTGCACGATCGCTGTTGCCCCTGGACATAATGCATTAGCTCGCTGTACAATTCCGCGGCCGAAAAGCGCAAACGTGTATCTAATGTCGCCCGTCCTGTGGGTAATCCGAACGATGCATCGCACGAGTATTTTCATATATACATACATGTATATATAAAATCTATATATATATATATATATATATATGTATATATATATATATATATTGTATACACATATACGTTCCGCGAAACGCATTCTGTACATCGTACGCGGTAGCGCAACACGTGGCAAAATGTTTCGCCATCGATATCAAATAATCATGGCAAATCCGCACCGACTGCTGCAGGCTCGCCCAGCTCGGCTCTCGCGTTAATGCCTATATTTTACATCCGTCCGTATTTAGTTCGAATAACGTTTGGCGGATAATAATGGACCATTTGCCACTTGTTTTCGTTCGCCCGGCGGAATGATTACGCCGGGATACGCGTTGAAATTTTACGCCCATAGAGTGAGAGAGTGAGAGAGAAAGAGAAAGAGAATGAGAGAGAGAGAGAGAGAGAGAAAGAGAGAGATTACGCGGGGCAAATGTACCGCGAACGGATTTCCGAATGCGTGTTGCAATATTTCCCCTTCTCGGATCGGTGTAATAATATAACTGTGCCGAATGCAAAAATACAGGGAGAGAGAAACAGCTAGTATCGAAGAGATCGAAAATAATAACTAATCAATCGGTGAATATGGAAAGCTGCAAGTATTGAGAATATATATCGACTCCGTTTCTCTAACAAATTTCATTAAAGACTTACAATGCAATTCATAAATTTTAAGATAAGAATCATACAAAAGAAAGAATACGTCAGAAAAATATTTTAAATATTATTTTATTCAAAATAGAATTTTTTAGTTCTGAAACACAATAGATACAGTAATTAACTTTAAATCGTAAGATATTGGCCAATCACAGTCGAACGCGAGGAGAATAATCGACTATGAGTCGTTGATTTCTTATGCGATTTTAAGATTTACTAAAGTTAGGACCAGGTTTTTCATTAACTGGTTAACTTGTGATTAAGTACTGCTTAACTTATTGTTTCACCCATGACATCATCATGTCATCAAAATGACAATAAATAACGTCAATTTTGTTTGCTGATCTTCTCTTTTATCGTCTTCAGTTAATTGATCATAACAGTTTGCATTTTTGAAATATATTGTTGATTAACTTAAAAAATGTCTAATCTTACATATCTATTCTACATATTCCTACATACTTGCTTACCTCTTACCGCTTACCTATTTTTTGTTTCTAATATTGAAATTGTAAAATTAAAAATTCGATATTTCAAAAGTGTGACGGCTGTGACTAATTAAAGACGAAAAAAATATTTAAGGATGTATGTGTCACATCTAAAAACAATACTAAAAATATAAAAATTTCATAGACTATTCTATTATTCTGAGCATCTATATAAAATTTGAGCATATTTCTCTTATTAACTTAAAAGATAAATATTTAATCTTTTTTTGTTTATCTCGATTCTATATAAAATCGTGTTTTGTAATATTTATTTGCAAATTTAATTTTGTCTTCTTCAAATTGAATATGGAAGTAAAAATTAAAGATTAAATCAAAGGAAAATGGAAAAATAAATCCGATTAAATTAATCCGTTTTGGGATATGTTGTATTTCTTGTGATTCTAAACAAATGTCTCCATTGCCACATTCACATAAATCAAGATAAAAAGTTATAGCGCTTTGAAGTCAAAATTTGAGAGCCACCATATAAAGTATCCTTAAAGTAATTTGTTGCTTTCTTTTATGTGTAATAGATATAAATACGCATACGAATCATACATAATCATCACATAAAACAAGAACAAGAATAAGGAGATTGAAAGGACAAGGAAATTGACGTAAAATATTCCAAAAGGATTTAACATTCGACACGTTCACATCTTACAGAAGTAGATTCTGAGTAACGCTAAAATTAAGTTTTACGGACAATATATTATCTATGTACACGTGTATGTGTGTCCATGTATAATCGATGGACGACACTAATCACCGATATTCTTTTGATTTTTATTTATAAGTAATATTGTCATCGACAGCCACATTTTTTAGTTGCTTTCAATATTTGTCGACAACAACGAGTGCGATATTGTATCCAACAAATTGTTATCTGCAAATATACAATTTCTTGGATTTAAAATTGAATTCAATACGTGTTTCCGACAATGTTTTTTTTCTTGGTCTGAAGACTTAAGAAATTTGATGAAATTATAAAATCAACCTGGGAAAGTTACTTTATATGAAAGTAAACTTATTGCTACTGTTACTCGTTATTGTATGTGTGGCATCCAATTGTCTTAGTTACTAATTGACTAGTTCAACATAAGATTATGTTGCAGTGATTATGTAAAATGTAAAAAATGTAACATCGTTTTTCCTTCGTTACTGAAAATGAAAGTAATTGTATACGTAACGATAACGCGTTATTTTCCAATCCAGAAAATCACAAAGTTATTATAGAAGTTACACGTGCATGAAAATAAAACATTGCCTTTTTCAATTATTTTTGTTAATAAAGTCTCAATTATACGCTTCAATGATTTTTTACAAATTTTTCGGAAGTTGCGCGATATCGGAGGATAATGACGGACGACAACCGCTGGTAGGATGTCAATCGGTTCCTCGTCTTCGAGAGAGCGAACGAGAGATGACGGCGTCATCTCGAGTGCCGTTCTCGCCGGCTCCACTCGTCCAATTACAGGCGTGATTGTCCACGGTCTTGGTGAATCTCTCGGGGGTGCAGATCGACCGTCGTCGGTCCGACCTCCGTACACATATACGCCACGCACACGAATGCATATCATGGAGATCGACGCAACGTCGGTCACGTCCATCAGCATCGCGGAAATATTTATGGCGATTAATCGACGAACGTGGCTGCGGTCTGTTAATTACGTAAGAAGATCAACGGATTACGACGCTGCTGCGCTTTTCGCGAGAGACATCTCTTCTTCAGGACGAACGTCTTGTGATCTGTTCGTCGAAAAATTAAAAGGAAATGAAATTCGTCTCTTTCTCGTTCTTAAATTATTGGGTTGTTCGGAAAGTTCGTGCCGCAAAAGATTTAAATTTAAAGATTTAAATGTATACTAAAATGTATACTAAATCTTCTGCATTTCAATTTTTTTTCAAAATCGGCACGAACTTTTCGGACAACCCAATACATTTCAATACTTTCCCTTGTCTAATCACAAATTTCGAGAAGAAAAAGTTTTGCGTGAAAAGTGAAAGACAGTTTATTTTTAATTAAAAATATTGCATTGTTCCAAAAAAAGGAAAGACATCAATATTATTCTTAATGATAAACATAATTCTCTGGTAAAAAGTTGCTCTACTAGAATCTTTTGTTAAAAGAAAATGTCATTTTACAGATATTTAAAAAAAAAGAATTTGCTACAGTACGAGAATTTTACATTGTCAATCCATCATGCAAATTGTAAATAAGTATGATATTACTGAGAATTTTAGCTTTATCTCTTCCTTTTTCCAGAATATAATCGATTTGAACTTTAAATCAAACACAGTACATGATTACCTGAATTGTGTTTTACTTAACGCAACATTTTTTAGAAATTGAAATTATTTCATCCTTATTCTTTATTAAATGTTAAATAAGGACAAATGATGCTCATGAGCGTTATTGATTGAGTGTCAAGTGAAACACGCTGTATTGTATAATATACAAAGATACGTATAGCTACGGAAATCCCTAATAAGCTTTTTAAATAATGTATCAATGAATGTCTGTCCACATTCTAGCGGTAAGGTTTATAAACTTTGTAGTGTAAAATCTGTATTAGTTTATTCCATATAATCATTATATTTTGCCCGACTTTATATGTTTAGTGTATCTTAGAATGATCATTTTGCCAAATGTCATTCACGAATTTATTCCACAAGGCAAAACAATAATAACAAAGAATATTATTTTAAAATGAAATCATAATGTTTTTGTGAGACTTTATTAGGAAAAAAGGTGATATTTGAAAGAAGAAACATTAATTGTTAATCGATATATATATATTCAAATGCAAGATTACATTGTAGTATAGTTCACAAATTTTTAGATAAAGATTATATAAAACAAAAGAAAATGTTAGTTAGTATTAAAAATACTTTGAACATTTTTTACTATCAATATATATCGCTCAATCTTTGCATCGCCGTTGAGTACTCTTCTTTACACGATAAAAAAATATTTTGTATTTGCAATGGAAACAATTCACTCGTTAAAGTCCTTGTTAAAAATTTGTGTTATATTTTTAACATATCTCTGAGTTAATTTAACATAATGTAATTATGTTATATTATTTGTTAAATATTTTAATTTATTAAAATATTTAACAAATATTATTATTAAAATTTTATTAAATTAAGTTGATATTCAACATTTTCTGTGTCAAAATACAATTTACGAATAAGTGAACAAATAAAATAAAAATAATGTGTTTAAAACCTAAATTGTAAGATAAGTGAATAAAATCATGTAAAATATTATGTTAATTTAACATACCATAAATGTTAATTTTACTTTTTACTAAAAATATGCTTTTACAATTTGCTTACAAATTGTATCAATATTAATTTTTTTATATAATATTTATTTTTATTTATGTTACCTTCTAGCAAAGTTATTTCATGTTAAATTAATATAAAAATTGGATCCATTTGGGACATTTGATGCGTTAAATTTAACATAAATTTTCTAACTGTGTAAACATTTTCAGTTTACAACTGTCGATTACAATTGTCACACTGCAGCTTGAATTTTTGGAATAGGAACTGCGATTTCAATTTCGGGAAACAAAAAATAATCAATAATATACAAACCGGATAGATTAGGATGGATGAAATAAGATAAAACGATATATCTTTGAGCATCTATTCGAAGATGTTCCAAAAATTCAAACTGCTGTGATTAATTGAAGACGATAACAAAAGAAAAATTTTGTAATCGTTTCAATAATGATGCAAAGATTGAAAAATGAAAGCAGAGCGCGATGTATTCAGCGCGGAAGAATTCTATTTTGAATAAAAAAATATTGAAAATGTTTTTCTCTACCATATCTTTTATTTTATATAAATTTTATCTAAAAACTTATCTCTAGCGCACTGTGTAAGTTCGCAAGTTCCAGGAATGCGGAGGCAAGATCGATGAATTGTTTCTCCGTGAAATCCGGAGAAAGGATCGATCGATCTCCGCATCGTTATAGTCGTCATCATCATCGTCGTCGTCGTCGTCGTCGTCATCCTGTCGCGAGAATGTGGCGTTTACAGCCAAGGTATCGCCTCAGTTCGGCCATCCGTTTCTATTGCACGTGGGAAACATATCATTTTGTCGCACGTAGTGCCCGGTTATCAACGTGTCTCATCGCCCGCGACATCCGCAAGATCCACTCATTTCTATAGAGCTGCCGATGAAAAAAACGTATGCGGAATGTCGCGCGGTAGCTAAATTTAATGCCACGAGGGATGATTCTTTAAGCGTAATACGTAATAAGTCGCGCTTCTTTCAGACACGACTGAAGGGAGTTGCCTCGATAATAACGGACTTATCCGAGCCGATTGAATGATTGATCATCAACGTCCCGTAGCAATGTATTGATGATTGAACTTGTATCATAGATACGATATTGGACGCTTTATGAGAAGGTAATAGACAGACATGTTTCATTATTAAACGTATCCAAGAAAATATATAAAATATGGGGAGGGGGGGGGGAGAGAGAGAGAGAGAGAGAGAGAGAGCAACAAATTAAGAAAGTAAAATGGGAGAAATCATTATAGAAGTAAGAAAGAATACCGAGGAAGAACATTAAAGAAGAGAACAAGGGCAAGATAGAAAGATGGAAGGAGTACAGGTGAAGATGGTAATTAAAGGAAAAGATAAACGATAGAAAGATAAGCAAGGAATAGCCGAAATTATGAAAGAGATCAGAACGTTTTAGCAAAGAATTTTAATGAAGAGAATCTTTTAACAGGGGAGGATTTTAATGCTAGAATAGGAAATACAGGGACAATTATATAAGAACAAAGAATTTACATATATAGAAGCAAGAGGGAACTCAATAATTGATTATGCAATAACAAATATAGAAGCAAGAGAAAAGATTGATAGGTTAATTAAAATATGGAAGAAAGAACAGAATCGGATCATAATAAAAGAATGTCTTAGGAAATGGAGAATAAGAAAAATAAATAGGAATCAAAAAGGGAGAAATGTATTTTCGCAAGAATGGAAGAGATAGAAGTTAAAAATTTACGATAGGAATACTAGACACCTAAGAAAGCAAGAACATAAAATTTTTAAAAATTATCGCTACATTTAGAATTATTTAATAAATTTTGGCGCTGTTTGGAATAAGATAAAAATATTTGTAGGCTGTGCCATAGCGAAGCTGGAATATTGGAACATTTAGACAAACTGTAGAGATCAAAAATAGCACAGGAATAACTTAATTGTTAGGAATGTTTATATAGAGCGAAAAATAAATCTAAGCAACTAAAATCTTTTGTTAGATTAAATAGTTATACCAATTTTATATGTTAAGCAAGTGTTTTCTATATTAAATCGATGTAAAAAAACTCCTTTTAAAGCCGCAAAAGGAGTATCAGACTATGCATTGACAATTACGATTGATGGTTGCCCAGTTCTATTTCAATCACTTACGATGGACTCGCTATATCGTGATTGGTTGAAGTAGAACCGGGCCATCGTTAATCGTAATCGTTAATCCGTAGTCTGATAAGGGCATAAAGCAAGAAATAAATGTTTTATCTATTTATTTATTGACTGTTAAGAGGGATAAGGATTGTAGCTTTTGTCCATTTTTACAATTGTTTTAAAGTGATTTCATCTTGTTTTCCTTTTTGTCCAAATTGTCTTCATTTCTCTCGAGTTTATTCATGTTATAAAATGACAATTTTATATTGAAATTTTTGATAATGCCCTTAAATTTGTCAGAAATTAAAGTAACATAAGATAATAAAAACCACGATAGAGGAGACTCCTCTTGTGGAATATTGTGTACATATTGTGCTTTCGTCTATTTGTTAAAACGAGCTTTTAGTCTTATATTTTTTTAATCTTATATTTTTAGTTTAAAAAATAAAATCTGAAGAATTGTCTAGTAACGTATTAATGAATCTAATATTTCTATGAAATCTAGGATGCAATAATAAAAAAACATCTGTCAATCATCCTCGTGCAATAGTACCCCTTTTTTGTGACAAAGTGTGAAGATAAAAACTCACCTCACTCAATTGCAACAATTGCAATACCGTAATCATTGTCACAACACTGCACATCCGTATTCAGCCCAACTCAAGGCTAGTAGGTGGCTATATCGATGATTACAACTAGTAAAATTGAATGCAAATCAGTTTACATATTTTCAGTGCTAATAAATAATTTAATTCTTTTAAGATTATCGTTGAGGTTATCGTCACAACAATTAATATGTAATTAAAAGGGTTAAATTATTTATAAACATTGAAATATATGAATTATATTATTTGTTATGTGTCAAGGGCTGCATTCGCTATTCGCGCTATTTAACGCTAAGTACAAACTGTTTATGGATCTGAGGATAGCGCTACAAACACAATCGTGACGTCACTGATGGTACTGTTCTACATCATAAATTTTATTAACGCTATTCCTTCCGAGGTAGTGTATTGGTAGCGTTAGCGTTTGCAAACTTTGTGATATCTCATTGTTATACGTTATCGCTACACATAAACCTCATGTCATTTCAAAATCCTCTGCCCCGTTATAGATTATATAGTTCCTTGTGTACATCAATTAAATCACTGAAAAGTAGGGAACGAATTTTAGAAAAGAAAGACATGACAAGAAAAAATTAGAGATAATTTCAAGTATATTGAACGAAAGAGAGATCTGGAGATTCTGAAATGTACTTCATTAAATACTTCATAAAATACTATTTTTAATATTTTTCAATTATTGTAAAGTTCATAAAATCTTAATTAATTCTTTGGTCTGTTTCTACATCATTAATCTAATATTCGAACATAATATCTCTAAGCATGATGATTTTCTTTAATAATAAAGATGCAATGTATTTAAAATATTTTCTTGTTAAAAAATATTTACATCAAATGCAATATTTAATAATTAACTACATATATAAGTGTATTTATAGGAATTATTATATATAAATTTCTTTATTTTAATATTACAGAGAGGATATTAAGAATTCTTAATATATATTGATATTATTCTAATAATAATAGACAATACCAAGAATAACAGAATGTTAGTTTAAAACATTTTATATAATTTTTTAAACAAATAATGTAAATTATGATATTAGTTTCTAGTATCTTCATTAGGTAATATTTTTTCTAATTCTTTGTGATTCAACCACTACTACTTTACATCATTGATGATATTTTTTATATGATTTGTTAAGAAATAAAATATTTCATCGCAATTTACAGATTAAATTCTAAAAATAATATGTATAAAATTATTTTATGTATAAAATTATTATATTATAAGAAGCATATTCTAGAAGTATATATTCTATTCTTCTATAAAATGTTATTTTACGCTCTATTTTAATCTAACTTGACGAATGCTACTGATATTACACTTGTTATTTATAAAGCTTGCTAACATTAATAATTCTATCGCATTATTGGCTCTATGAACAGCATTGATAGCGTTTGCATTCATAGCGTCTCCCCAAACGCATTCAAGATGTGTAAAGCAATTGGAAAGCACCCAAAGAATAAAATACCTTTATTTTACAAATTTCAAGTCAGCTACAGGATATTGATCATGTAACTTTTTCTATAGAACGGAAAAGTGAAAAGTGAAATTTTTTATGTACGTACACACACACACACACACACACACACACACACACACACACACACACACACACACACACACACACACCCACACACACACACACACACA
>Ga0157363_1004105_pt1 | contig 13346 bp, 5 predicted proteins | sample AttsexASBM1_FD_111477 | JGI IMG/M metagenome (GOLD analysis project Ga0157363, IMG submission 111477) | Fungus gardens microbial communities from leaf cutter ant in Ribeirão Preto, State of São Paulo, Brazil - Atta sexdens ASBM1 | ecosystem: Host-associated > Fungi > Mycelium > Unclassified ...
AAATAACATATCAACATTTCAACATTTCTGTAAACAATGCATATCAATTGCATTATAAAATTTTACAAGCTTTCGATCATTTCCAGGTAGGGTGAGAAGTTGCGGATTTCTGTACGTTGGGAAAGGGATAGCTCACCAGAACGTGTTTACTCCCGGCGAAACTAATTGCGCGTGCACGATTTTATTAAATTTGTCCACAACGTTACCTCGTTTGCATTCGTTAATGAGTTTTCGGTCTGACGGTCCGGGCCATGGACGTAACGAGGTTTGGACGGACGAAAGGGGGCGGGTGTACTCGAGCAGGATGAGAGCAGGAGTGGAGTGTGCCGGTTCGGTTTTTGCCTGAATTTGCATACTTTTCGCGGTGGTTTAATTTCTACGACCCGCAAAATCGGATGCCCCTTTTTTGTCTTTACCGCGAATAGCGTCGGACTGGCCAGGAGCATTGTGATACGGTATAAGTATACGAAGGATGTGATAGGCCATCGTAGATCACTCTGCGGTCTGGCATCTCAAGGGTCGCATTATCCCTACCCCCAAACCCTTTCGTGGGAACAACCCTTTTTGGTTGGTCCTTCTTCTACAAATTACACTCGACCTTCTATTGCACGGACCGCGAAAGAGTTTAATCGACCCCGCGGAAAAAAGATGGGCACCTAAGCGCTCCTCGTCCACTTGAAGAAGGTAGGTTTCCTTTCGCGTGCTTGAAGAGATACCGGTGCAATTTATCGATAACGTTTCCGTGGAGTTTTATTCGTCCCATTACATTAGCCCATCACACGATATTTCGCGTGTCAACGCATCTAGAAATATGTTCTAAATACACGTTAGAGAAATTTACGATATTTTCCGGATGAATGTTAGACGTATTTGAACGTATCTTCCTTAAAACACATTAAAAACTTTTCCGAAGCGTGCTTCTTATAACGACGGTTCCTCGACGACGATACGGACTCCCACGAGGTTTAAACACCACTTGGAATATTTACGATAAATACTTATACATACTTTTGCATGCGGATAACGAAGGGCGCCGACCGATAAGAATATTATTCAAATTTTTGTTATATATGTATATACAATCAAGTATTAAGATATCAAAGTTATGTCGTAAGTTACACAAGTCTCTTAAAATTAATTATCATTTCAAATAATGTAATTAAAATTATATAGATGTTATATATGCTAAAACTTAAACATCAATGCCATAAAAAGTGCTTTAAGTTTACAGCATAAAAGATAATTTTTATGATCAATTCTATTATAAAAATATCGTAAATTAAATGTATTAAAGTAATATATTACAATTTGATCATAATAAATGTATATCTTAAATTTATCTTCATGTAAATACTAGTAAATACCAGTAATATATGTACTAGAGTACATATATTATCTATATTTATGTTACCAACATTTTATAAGTTATAAAGAAAAATCAACAGAAAAATACAGTTGATATCTATAGTTCAGCGACTGCTATGAAGGTGTGATGTAGCAGCTTGATGTCTGAGCAATATCACGGGGACATGGTCATCTTAATAGACTCGTCGGTCGCTCGGTGCGAAGCCTGGAAACCGAAAAGCACGCACCAATGATTTTAATGAGATTCACAAGTCGGAAAGCCCGTCTGAAGTTATGACACGCTTATAGTGCCGGACTTTGTGGCGGAGGAAGTATCACTCTATCCTTGTCGTATGCAACATGGCGAAACAAGAAATCCAATGCGTGATCCGATGCCGAGATGAACGAGATATTACTTTTATATTCCCTAAGGATCTTCAAGAAAAGAAATGTTATAAGACATTTTGCTGATCTGACTTAATTTTCAAAATCGCTGGGTTCCGTAAAAAAATTGACATTTACGTCCGACCGTTTTGTAAGTTTTCAGCGCGCGGTTACGTACACGACGCGTGATGAGAACGAAGTGGAAGTGGTGGAATTTCAGTTTCGCTTTGCCGGATGGTCCGTTGTACCGAGAGCGTGGATGGAGAAAGCACGAAGGGGTGAGAATGAGGAGAAACTGGCGGGATTGCGTTCATGTTGGTCGTGAGTTTCGGACTTGGGAATTTCGGCCGGTGGCTCGTTCGCGGGGCACAAAGCGGTCTGCCGGACTTAACGTGATTAGCAGAGATACCCCGGCAGTTTCCTATTATCCGCGGTCCAGACGCCGCCGCACAAGCGAGTGGTCTTCTCCTCCTTTTTCGACCCCCGTCAACCCCTTCGGCTTGATTCCACTTTACAACTGAAACACGTTGATTATCAATGTCCTCAATTCACTATAAATATATTGTACAAGCAAATATCGAGGGAATTGCTATTTTAGTATATATAATATCTTTCTTTTTATCTCTAACTGCATATTAATAACAAATACTTTAAACATTTTAAAAATCATATTCTTGCGAATTGTTAGACGGAACGTAAAATAACTACACAATCAAAAAGACTTTTTATCTTTGGATTAATAATTAATATTTTATATTTGTTTAACTAAAAAATCAGACTTACGTACATTTTCCGGATAGAATTTCTAGTTCAAGTATCTCGATCTCATAGAATCGCGATTACTGACGTTAAAATGCCGGCAAAGATCAGACGACTGAAGCCGGCCGATCCTAAAATCAGAAGTGCGGAGCGATACGAGAGAGTGTATACTGGCCACACGAGCTTACAGACAGTATACAGAGTGAGAGTCCCTGCGAGTATGAAACTCAATTTGATTCCTGCTTCCCCTCGACCCCCGTCGTCGGAACCGGAGGTGAGTGGGACGAGAGGGATCGGGGGGTGGCGGTAGTCCGCCACCCCAGAAAAGGGGGTGCTCCCAGGGGCGCGCGACTGACCCGACATCCTGCAGGATCCAGCCACTCATATTGCCAATTACCAACTCTACGACCCTCTCGCTCTTCGCTCGCTTTGGACTTCGGATGATTCCAGCCACTTCCAGGCTGTTCTAGTTACATCGGCGCTGGTGTACGTTCTCATAGCCGTCATAGCCGGAAAAGGCCGTTGGCTAGACGCACGCCAAGTAAGTGTAATCTCTGGCGAATATTAAAGGATTTATGTTTCCTCTTACCGCCCTTGTACTGAGTGCACTTTGCGCGTGATCATTTCAAGAACAGGGCGGGTGCGTTAATGGTAATAGATTACTCATCTCATCTTACTTAAATGTTTCTAAATGTTGAAATTAAATTGTAAGATGTGTTTCTGCATATATTTTGTTAGTATAGTTATATATTTAATATGCAATATTATATATACATATATATATATAATTATATATTGGGGCGGTTCAAAGATTACATACAGAATATTAATAATAATTTGCTTAATTTGATTAATATTTCTTTTTTACTATATAAAAAGAGAATATTCGTGCGTACATCTAAATAAAGATTATAAAATTAAAGGTTTATCTTCAATAAGATGTAAAAAAAACTTGTAATTTGAATCTGTATAATTATTATTAAATTATTAATACTTATCAAAATTAAAAAAATAATTGTAGTCAAGAAAAAGACGAAAAAGCCTTTAAATTTGGTAAAAGAGTAAACGTTTCTCTTTTAACGAATAAGGATCTGGTAAATACTAGAACTTCATAGCCGCGCACAATCGAAATGAAACCACGAAAATACGATCGCAAAATCACTTAGGTTTATTGGATCGGATGAGAAGCGGCGGTGCATTTGGAGGTAATCGTATATAAAATCTATATGTCACACGTATACGTCCCTATATCCTGGAGTTTATGCGTTATAAAAGAGGGGTTGCCTCGTGGCACACGAATAGAGGACAAGCTTGCGAGGGAGTGGCGGTATCGAAAGGTGGAAGAGCGTTAGGGAGGGGTGAAACGGTGAGTTTAACAAATATTGAAGTCTCGGGGACGTCAGCTCGCCCGCGAGCTCCCTTCGTCGCGGCCCGAGGAAAGAAAGTTCCAAGTTTAAACTTGTCTAAATGTTTATACTTTTCCCTCGTCTCGATATTTCCACGAGACCCGCGGCCGATCCCTCCGCTATATGCTCCTAACGCCGCTATCTTTCTGACGTGTCCTCAAAACGACATTCTCGCCCATTCGCCTTTCAATATTTTCTCGTGCGCACCGACACTTCCGTTCGCACTACTCTTGCCTCTTCTCTATCTATGACTACGTCTTCGTACATTTCTTATATATCTGTAGCTCGGACCGTAGCTACCTCTGCTTTTCTGCCATCCCTGCAACGCGTGCACCTACCTTTGATGTGCTCGCATGAGTACACTGCTTCTTGAGCTTCGCGTCACGAAAATGCTGCGGTTATTATGCATGTATGCTGGGATTCGATGTCGCGGGGGATAGGGCATACTCTTTTTCACTTGAATCCCCTATGGTGTTGCCTCGGCGCCCTTGAATGCTTCGGGAGCATTTCGCATTCGCGTTTAAATTATATAACATTCTCATGTTTTTGCGAGTTTCCGGACTTCTTCGTAACCGCAAGACGCTCCGAAGGCGCCGAATGCGTCTATTTTATGTGTCTATTTTAACATCACAACAGTAAAATGATCAAAAGAGCTTTATTCACTAAAGTTTCCGGTATTGAGATAACTTTACTCTGTGAAATGCGATGTTAAAATAAAGATATAACAAATTCAGTAGTGATAAAAACAAAGTAAATTGCAATTTCCATCAGTCTGGCAGATTTTTTAAATTATTTGGTACATAATGCACTTCCGATGGAGTATGCATTGTAGAAAGCATTCCGGAAACAATCGAGAATAGCAGCATCGATATGGAGAAGGTGGGTACACTGTATTGGACTTCGATGCATCGAGAAACGATTGTAGCCGATTATAAACGCATCGCGGCAATGCTCACAGATAACGTGGGAAGAGCTGATTCGCGAAAGGTGGGCGGCGGTGGGTGGCTTACGGTAGAGTAAGATGTAATTTTCAATACCCCGGTCCGGGGTCTCTGGAGGCGCAAGGGGAGCCACAATTCCGGGGGTTTACCGTGCGCTGTCGACGTAAACTCTCCTCAGTCGCACCCCCGTCGGCCGAAGTCAGCCACGGAGAGCACCACTTATTCGAACCCCCAGTGACTGTCAATACCAGATCGTATACTGTCTCTGCCCGTGTATGAAATGGATAAATAAATCTCATTGCATGCCTGGTTCATCAAGATTTGACTGATTCGTGGTACATCCAAAAAACAAACTTGCTTACTTGTAATATGAAAGAGTTGAGCTAATATTTAACGGAATTATATTACTTTCTTATAACATTTTATTAACTGAAATGCAAATATATACATAAAAGCGAGAGAATATAATTAATAAATTTAGTACTTATAATAAATAACTAAAAATATGAGAAATTGTTTTATTCCGCGTTAAATGAATTATTGTTAATAAATATGTAAATATATTATTTTATGTAAATAATTTTTTAGTATTTTAAATAATCACGTTTTTTAATGTCTAATTATTTAATTGATATTAGTAATAGATATTAGTAATAGAGAAAAGTTCTTAAATTTTTTCACTTGTGCATATTTTATTTTAAATACTCATAAAACACTGCATACAGGAAAAATTCTGCTTTTAAATGTGCATGTATATTATAAATCTGCAATAAATGTGCATGTATAGTATTGAAACTATCAGATATTATTATATCATCTGTCAAAAATTCTCTATGATACTTAATTCTACTAACTATACGATGAAGAAAGTCTACATATGTCTGCTTGGATCTTCCTCAATGACTAACCTCGTTTTGAAGTTGCAACCATGACGTTCGCCAAAGCAAGGTGAGAACCACATGTGAGAACCTTGTTCACAGCCCAAGGGAAAGCTGAGAGTCACACTGATCTTGCTCTTTGTCGCGGGACCCATTGGAGTGCATCCTCCACCTTCACAGCACGCTTCTCCACTGCCTTTCCCTCTACTTCGCCACGGTCTTCTCAGCATCCTCTGGTATCTTCCTTCCTGAGTCACGGAGGTACATAGCGTGGCTTTTGAAACCTCTCGAGAGGGTACGTTGACTTCGATATTCCGTATCGAGTTACGCTCGTTTCGTGTACCAAACAGTTGGTGGAAGGTGCACGAGTACCGAACAAAACGTGGCACACAAGAAAGCAAGATATATTCTATGTTAATAGAAAAGTATCATCTCGAAATTAATAACTTTTCAAAATTTATGATTCTTTATATCAATAAACAATAAATACAATATAGGGCAAGTAAATATCGAACATAAAAATTTATATACAACAACCAAGAAATTACAAATTTAAAGTATATATTATATATTAATCGATTATATATATTAATCGATTATAATATATATTTCGGTCTTAAGATTAAGCCCTTTTCAAATAAAAAAAATATCAATAGTGATTTAATGTAGTAACATCATTACGTTTTTTATATCTGAAAAGGGCCTAATCTTAAGGCCGAAACATGTTATAATCGATTAATATATAAGAATTTTAAATTTGTAATTTCTTGATTGTTGTATATAAATTTATATTTACAATTTATATAAGATCCTTACTTGCTCTATATTGTATTTATTATTTATTAATAACTTTTCAGAGTAGAACATTTTTTTAATTCTGAATTGAAACAATTCAGTGAATATGCATTACTTCACTTTTTTCTATATTATTCTTTCAATTGTAAGTATTTAATTATTTGTTTTCTTGAAACTGTATCAGTTAAATTTGAACATTGCAATTCTAATGCTAATTTTTATTTAGTGTCATTATTCTATCAATACGATGTTGTATATTAAATCATAAAGTTTTGAATTACAATATTTTTTACATATACGTATATTTACATATACGTATATGACTTACTTTTACAAATAATATAATAGTACATCTATAAAGAAAAGAAATTTTTTTTATTGTAATTACTGTACGAAATAACATATTAATCATGGATATAATCTGGTATTGTTTGATAATAGCTCATAAAATCTATATTTCTTGAAACATCATAAGTTTCTCAAATTTTTATGACAGCGTCACATTTTAACATATTTATATGCGACTTTATATTCAAAATAATTTAGAAATAAAACACAGTTGCTATATCGACAGAATACTATTCGAGTACGATAATTCAGCATAAAACACTTGTGACGATTGCGATTTTTGCACAGATAATGATCTTGGAGTCAGAGAAATCCCCCAAACGCCGTGAATTAGTGTCCGTTTGATTTACCCATGGGAGGATGAGGTAAGTCGGCAATCGACCGTTCGTCTCAGGTACACGCAAAAACGTCTTCTGACTCTGCCACTGGAAATGCGATCGTCATCTAATTGGAACTCGATACCCAGTAACGAGGGTTACAAACTTTTCCGTTTTCTGTCTGCCTCAGCTCTCTCTCCCTACTGCGCCCTATGTCCTCCCCCTTATTCGTTCACCTTCGTTTCCTTGTGGGCGCGTCCCCGCAAGTAACAGTTCCAGGAGGGGATGAAAAATTGTTATCTTATTTATGAGCACAAGATTAGACCAGCGGTAGAACGTTTCGCGCCACTAACAGGCGTCGGAATGATGAATGTCTCTTGAACCGAGTGTGCTTCGACTTACTCGCAAGTCGCGATGTTTTTAAAAGAGTATCATTAATTAACTAATTAAATGAATGCATTGTAGTATCCACGGATTGACCATGTCACGCTATGATAGCCGTAAAGAGATTAGAGTGCGCGAAACTATAAAGAGTTGACACAAAATATAAATGAGACACTTGACATTTATATATGACATATACAATAAATTAACGAAACATTTCCTTGTCAGTTTAATGCTTAGGAAAATCTTTTTTTTTTATAAATTTATCCATTTATATCTCAGGAATATTGCGTCAAAATATAATTATACGAGAGTTACAAGTATTATTATTGGTTACGGCTCTATTTACGCCGAAGATTTACATCGATGTTATGAAACTGACCAGTCGCAGTCATTCCATTGTTCAGAGGAGTAGCTATAATTGTCTAGTTTTATAATATCGATATTGTAACTTTGAAGTAAATCAAGCCGCGTAAATATAATTATTATCTTTTTTGCCACATTTCGTTTACATAAGTTCTTATCATTCGTTCTGTTAATTTTAGACAGTACATGATTTTTTTATATGACCGATTTCAAACATTACGTGTTGAGAAAGATTTCTAAAAATATCTTGTACAAGTTTTTTCGTCACGAACAAATTCTGAATTTCTCATGGAATAGCGTTGGATACGGGGAATTACTCGTGCGCCATTACGAGCTGTGGTTCGTTTGCAGAGCTTCTCAACGATGCAGACAGTGCATTCGACTGCAACCGGCCACGAGTCCCCAGGAGGGATGCAACACCAGCTTATCTACGCGCCAGTTTGGAAATCTCAGCGTGGAGATGCGATACGTCTGGAGGGAAGGTTAGTAGACGTCACGTGAGGAAAGAGTAAGAGAGAGATGGTTAAAGAAGGAAAGAGAGAAGGGGGGAGAGAGAGAGAGAGAGAGAGAGAGAGAGAGAGAGAGAGATGGACGAGGCGTGAGAAGCAGGGATGTACACGAAGCTGAAGCCGGAGTAGAACCAAAAGGATGAAGGAGAGAGGGAGAGGATAAGGTCGCTTCAACCTCTCGGCATCCCACGAGGCCTCCGGTGTAATTAAGCGAGTGCACCCTCACATGTCTACGTACGTTCGCATCATGTCTATCCATCTAACCGTGGTAGGGTTGTTCTCTTCGTCGACTCGTCGTCCCTTATACCAAGGGTCGAGAGATAAGGCTGCAAAAACCTCGGTACGTCCTTCGTGCCTACATCTTGTAGTCTCACACCAGCGAATTTTAAAATGCGCGTGTTGAGAAATACAACGTATCCATGGGGAGATCTGATGGCCACTTCCATCAGCATATTGTTAGATTGTGCATTATGCCGTGATTCTTTATTTCGTAGTAATTAAATTTGAGACCACGTGTGATTTGCGAAAGCAAGTTTGTTATTGGAATTTCGATAAAACCATTGTTTTATGAATCTGCAAAGATTTTAAGAAATGCTCACAACATAAAGAACATAGAATAACTGAATATTAATTCAAATATCGCGTATATATACTTCTGAAGACTTTCTCCTTTGATATGACATTTGGAAACTATAATTGAAGCAAAGGCAGTGAACGAATATTACGGAGGACCGTGCGCACGTTCGCGTATGTACGTTATATGGTAATGGAGGGCCAATCATGCGGTAACTAGCCACCCTGGGGAGACGGTCAGAACTGCCACCCGGCGGTCAGCTCCCGTCAATGTGTCACTTACGTAGCCGGAATAGCGAACCCTCCCGATAGAGCATTACTACTGAACGTGTTTTCCCCTCGATTGCAAGTACTGTCAGTTTCCTGTCTGGAACATTCTGTCCGCGCGTTTTAAAAAGCTACGAGATCGCCTCAAGCTTTTATAAACTGCAAAGAAATTAAATTTTTTTTATTCTCCTGTTTAAAATTTTGGAACCATAAGTTTCCAGTTAATTTTCAAAATATAAATATTTCCCGTTAATGTATAGAATACTATAAATAAAATATCAACTTAAAGATATAGATATATTATAAATAAAATATCAACTTAAAGATACATCTTTTCATATGATATATTTTAGAACTCTAAAATAAGATTATAATTTTTTCACTAAAAACTATCGAAGAATGACCGACATCGTCTGAGGGTGTCGTTCGATCGAGCGAATGAAAGGTTCGTCGAGGCACGAAACTACGTTAGAACTCGCATTAAAAGTTGGCGGATACGACAAGGACAAGCTGGACGAAGGGTCAAGGAAGCACAAAGCGATGCGAGTGTGGTGGCCAATTCTTGATTCGGTGTTGTGAACGACTTGACGAAGGTGTGCACAAAACTGCCGCAACTACCACCATCACAATCAACAACAACGGCAGTAGCAATGCAACGTTCACGTTCTATCACCGATGATACGGATGTACAATACCACCTTCGCCATCGGTCGAGCCAAGAGTGTATGGAGCCGCGAGTGAGCGAGCGAGAGAGACCAGGAAACAGGGCGATAAATAACTACAGGATGAAAAAGGGGGCGCGGTACCCTCCCGGGGCCCCTAAACCTAGACTACACACCCCTCGCCATCCCTTGCCATTCCGCGCCGCACCAGCTTCGTATAAACCGCGCGCACGGGCCCGACCCCGACAATTATACCCTCGCACGCGAAATGTTTTATTACCCTGACGTAGAATGCTTGCGTACGACGAGAGTGGTTGGTATCTATGTATGTGTACATACCCATGTATCGATGCATCCCTCCGTGTACGCGCATTGCTATTGTCCGGACGTAGTATGGAAACATCTGACAGTACGTGCCCTACTTTTCTAACTTTAAAATCTGTCAAATAAAGCGACATTCCTTAGTATAGAGATTTTAATGTAATAATCATAAAATCAATTTTCGAACAAACATTAACTCTAAGAAACATATGACACTTGCATAGTAAGTGTTTCGATGGAGCGCATTCATGCGCTAATAGCGAAATAATGTAGCTTACGCTTGTTGGAACTCTTAAGGGAGACACGAGCCTTTGAGAGTGAAACCGGCTAATTACGAAGCAAGTACCCGGTAAAGTCTTCTACCTTGGACTACAGCCTCGGAGGGATATACGAGGTTGGCAGTGCTTGAGGGGATCCACTACTCCCAAAACGTGCACCGGATGACGCTTGATCTTTCGGCTAATTCTGTAATCCGGGACGGCACTACCTGCTAACTGCTCACTAAATCGAGGATCCAATCTTCTCCGCTATCTTCGCTCTTTATCACGACAAATGGTCAGCGACAGTGTCTAAGTGATACTTCAAATAGAATAGTTTTAGTAAAATTAAGTTTTCTATTGTTACATTATAATACAAAAATAATAAAAATAGTTTTCTATATTTACAAGATAAATCTTTTTTTAAATACACAAAAACTAAACAAAATTTTGTAAATAAAAATTATAGAATTATTTTCTTTTTCTATTTGAAATTGTAAAAATTATAGAGTTTAAATAATTCCGCCCTTCTTGTTTCTACACTTTTGCATTTCTAAGATTTTTAAGTTTTTAAAATTTAAAAATATTACTTTTCTGAAGTAGTATACTAATACAATGGCATAATGTTATCGTGAAATTTCCAAGACATATCCTGCATATAAATTGATCGTTAATTACTGAAAAATGAGCAAGCTGACAGCGCACCTATTTACTATCCCTGCATTCATCCCACGAGCCAAGTCAGCCCTTAGTCTTTGGTTAATCGGGTTAAATTAATTCAGTTAGCGTACGGCTGTTATGCCCTCGTAGTTAGCGACTTGTTATCCCGAATCAGGCTTCTCGTCAGAAACATTCACGCAAAGTTCACTACGGCATGATATCATGTATAAAATATGAAAATGGATTGTGGTGAAAAGGTGATTACAAATATTAAGTTAATATTTTTCGATAAAATCGATGATTTTATTATTGAGAGATTATGAGAAATTAATACAAAACTTTAAATACGAATACTAAAAGTTTTACTTGTTACACAAGACTTACATTTATATAAAAATATTACTACCTATCTCTCTTTTTGCTAAAATATATTTTAAGGCATTAACAATTCAATGGAGAATTTCCGAGAAACAATACAGCAAACTCTTTTTGCTTCTGCTCATTTATCGGTTCGAATCGCAGCATCGATTTTTAAATTGCGTAATAAATAAAATTAGCAACGAGGGTGACTTCCGTGGTGGGCAAAGGGGCCGTAATTGTAACTTCATCAGGGCAACTTCCCTCAACTTAATAAAGCTGTCTCAATTTTCGCCTCATTACCGAAACTCGTGCGAAATTTTCTTGTTTAATTTATGTATACTATATATACGACAAACAAATATTATTAGTTGTTATTTACGTAAAGAAATATGAATTTTGTAAATTTATGTCAATTGTAATATTATTTCCAATTTATTTTTGTGTTTGCTGCTGTTTTTGTTGCAAACGAAACGTTTCATTATTTCACGAAAAATTACGACTGCGCTGCGTAATAGGTCCAGTACATCACACAGCTTGCAAACGCGCGAAAAAATAACATTGGTTCTCTAGATTTATGACTTTTGTCAACGTAAATGGCTCAAATATTGATAGAAAAGAATATTCTAACTTTAAGACTAAATAAATCTATAAAGAAGCAAAATGGAATAAAAATGTATTTAGAATATTATTCTCAATTAAACTCTCAATATTATTTTAGAGATTTAAATGCAAGAAAACGAATTATATATAATAATACTTAGACGATTATGATAGCTTTGACTTTTTATATTTAACGTTGATTGCAGCAATTTTTCGAACTTCTTTTATGTGTCATAATTAAGAAATATTTTTAACACATACATACATTTTGAAAGAAAAGAATTTATACTTCATTACTTTAGCATTGTTACATGATTAATAATTTGATTGATACTGTATAATCATTTCCTTCATTTTCAACGTTTTGTACGAAATGTAATGTGTTTATTTGATACATGCCTTGCACTGAACTTAAACATGTTTCCATAAACCGCGCGTAACGTCACGCATAATGTAACATGATTGCGTTGTGTACGTTTAGACATACCATTAGCATGGCGATTGACATATGCATCCCATTGACGACGCTTGGGTTCGAGGCGGACGTACTTGTGCAACATCGCACAGGTAGAAGTGAGGGCAGAATAGCGGTATCCACTCTCATGTAACTAATCAACTGGCTGTCGAGCCAAATCGTCCCCTACTGGATCCCTCACAGACCCTCGAAAACAGAGAAATCCGGACGTACTGGTGCAAACAGAATGGCAAAGATGCTACGTGCGTGATACAGCTTTATTACGTAAGAATCAAGAAGACTTTCGTACCCATCATATTCAAGAGTGGCGATAAAAAAGTGTATGAAAATGAAAATAAGAGAATTGTGTCGAACAAAGTAATTATGGAGTACGTTTTCGTAGGAAAAGGAAACGCTTGGTCGCACTACCGAGCATTCCGCGAGGTAGAAGGCGAGGGTCGGAGTTGATAAAGAAATAAAGAATCGTGAAAGTTCGCGTCGAACCCCGCGTTCCCATGAGGCCTTATGACTTAAAGTCTCCTTACTCCGTTAATTCCGAACATTAACAAAAGTCCCGCTAAAACTCGCCGCCAACTTTCCCGACCTCTAGGGACTGAACCGGACTTGTTAATGAAAAAAATACAATAAAACTCTTTCACGACGAAACTCGTCTCGAATTCTCGAAACTAGCCTGCTTGTGTTCTGCAAAGAGAACTCCTTCTTCCTGCGTTTCTTCGAACAAAATAATCGGTAATCATAAT
>Ga0157363_1004106_pt1 | contig 13345 bp, 4 predicted proteins | sample AttsexASBM1_FD_111477 | JGI IMG/M metagenome (GOLD analysis project Ga0157363, IMG submission 111477) | Fungus gardens microbial communities from leaf cutter ant in Ribeirão Preto, State of São Paulo, Brazil - Atta sexdens ASBM1 | ecosystem: Host-associated > Fungi > Mycelium > Unclassified ...
AAACCTCCCGCAAATGACCAGAATTTGGCTCGTAAACTGACATTTTCAATCGAGAATAACTTTATGATGCAGACACAAAACGACTAATGTTTCTATGGGGTTATGTTGACAGGTGCTCAAGTTTATTATATGACGTCTATGATCTATTTATTTCGACGACCACTTACCGCTAAAGCCATCTATAGGAAAACGGCGGAAGCAAAGTTGTACACCTAATACACACATATATATATATATATTTATATATATACATACTAATTTATTTATTTGCGTACTTATCGTTACAACAAGTGTTCAAAATAATGACCCTGAACATTGACGCATTTTCTGGAACATGTCGACACAGATAACATTTCATTCATCAACGCAAATTCTTCTTATATGCTCCTTCGTGTCTTCTCTTTTTATTGGTATTTCGCTGTACACTTATTATTTTAACTTTCCCCACAAAAATCCATAGGTGTTAAATTTAGAGAACATGTGGCCCATCTGTTTCCTGACCGACTAATCCAACGATCTCAAAATTTTCTATTTAGCAATTCAGTAATAATCCGTGCAGAATGAGCAGGACATTCATTTTGCTGGTACTACATTGTACGTTTAGTGGAACATCTTCTAATAATAATGACAATATTTCTGTTAAAATCTGTGCATATTTGCGACTATTTAATGTTCCATCGATAAAATGAATTATTTTATCATTAAGATCCGGCCCAGATGTTTATGGTCCAAAGTCTCTGCCTGTCCACCTCTCTTAGTGTGAGTTTTCTGCTGACAATTCGAGCAGTGCAGTGAAGATTTACTTGTTCATTATAAATATAGCTTCGTCAACAAATAAGATTTAGTGACAAACATATCATCTACTTGTAGTCTTCGTAATCCCCATTCATAGAATACACGATTTTGAAAATCATTGCCATGTAATTCTTGATGAAGTGAGATATGAAAGGGATGAAATTTGTTGGAATGAAATATTCGCTGAACATTTGTCGATTAATATCACTTTCATATTCAAGCTGTCTTGTATCGATATATTTTAGTGCTACAATGGTTAAAATATTCGTTAAATTTCTGTCAATTGCTTTCTTAATTCTCGTTTACGTTTTTTATTATCTATACTTCCTGTTTCTTGAAAAGTTTTTATTATGTTTGTAAGAATAGAGAGTGAAGAATGAACACGATCGGGAAATCTTTCAGCAATACAAACGTATTGCTTCTCTCAATTTGGCGGCATTCACCATAGATGAAAATCATATCGATTTTTTTTGCTTTCATATAACGCTTTTCGCAAGATGCGCACTTTGATTGATAGATAAATTCAAACTGATCAGTAAGTATGGATAATGCTATGTGCAATTCAATATTTATTTACATACCATGATACACTTGAATGATTAGCAGTATACATTTTAGTTCAGGATTATCATTTTGAACACTTGTTATAACGGTAAGTATGCAAATAAGTAAATTAGTGAAATATTTAAAAAATGTCTTCAAACAATTTATTTTCAATTACAACTGACCTTGTCATATTTAAATAAACCTTTAATATTTATTTACATACCGTGATACACTTGAACGATTAGCATTACCAACAAGCAGAGAAGACACGAAATTATTCGAAGAGTGCCTTGAAATAATTTATTTTCCATTACATTCAATTATTTTCCGTTATTGACCTTGTGTAATCTTAAATGACTTCAATTATAGGTCATTGTATTTGTCTGCTCTATTAGAATGTAAATAAAAAGACATATCTTTAAAAAACAAATTTGACCTTTGTCTATCCTTTACGCTTCCACAAAACATTTATTGACATCACATTATGTACCCCTCGAAACCGAGCAACTTTTGTTTGATACTTTTCCTTTGTTAAAAACAGGCGAGTTATTCAGGTGACTTGATATAAATGCCCCATCCTCTATGAAATCAGATATGATCGTATATCTTATCATATATGAAATTATATGTAAACATATATGATTACAATGCCATCATATGATCATATATAAAATTAAAACGAGGAATTGCTTCATATAAATGCCTCAAATGTAGGACACTAAATGGTGACTTCTAGCTAATTAATGTCATCCTCTTTATACCCATTCTAGATTTAATAACATCTGTAATTAGAGGTTTGTTCTAATATGTTTTAAAATGCTCCTATTATAGCATTTACTCACTCTAAAGCGCTTGTTGAAGCGAGTAAAAGTTATATCAGGAGCACATTGGAGCATGTTGGAGCGAAGCGAACAAACCTTATGAAATTGACCAATCATAACTACGAATATTATCACACCTGAGTAAGGATTCCGTGCAAATGTAGTATTTGAGATGTATTCTATTTTCAGTTATTAATGATTTTTAAGAGAAAAAAAGAAATTCGTAAAAGGAAAGGATTAAAAAAAAGAAAAATAAGAAAAAAGAAAAGAAAAAGGGAGAAAAAATGAAAATGTGATGTGATGATATAAAAAGAAATATGATATTATTAGGAACAATATATTAATATTCACATTAGCATCTCTAATTTATATTTTATTTTTATAAAAGGCATAAAGGGCTCATAGAAAGGAAATATAATTAAAAATGCAATTATGAGATTCTTGTGTTTTAATAGAATGATTTTTAGATGAACTCAAAGGCTGCAAGATAAAAGTAAATAAAATGAATTTTATGAGTTAAAAACTTTAAAAAATATATATAGGGTTCTCGAAATAAAAATACAATAGTGAAAGAATATATGGATAATGAGAGCGTCAAGCGCGGAAATTGATGCGCAATTATAACAAGAATTTCAACTAATTCACATAATATATTGTACTACCATGTCGATACAAAAATTTCCTTGTACGTTTCGATGCTTCAAATCATTTTCAGCAAGTTATAAACAATTTCGTTGACGTCTTATAAAAAATATCATCATATAAAATCATTGTAAACATATATGATTATGATACCTTACCGATAAAAAACCGATAAAAACATATTTTTATGCATAAATATGTATAAATACGTATAAACATACATAAACACGCATAAATATTCATAAACATGTATAATTATATATGAAATATGTCCATACATATTCATACATTCTTTTTTCTTTTGTAAAATTACTTTTTGATAGAAATAATAATAATAATGTGAAAAACATAAAGAATAATTAAAGGGATAATTTTCACACTATTTGTTTTAGAAAAAATCAGTTTGAAGAAATGTAAAAAAATTATATTTTATAATTATATATAAAATTATGCGTAATTATGACATTATGAGCAATTTTTTTTACATTTTTCCAAACTTGTTTTTTTCTAGAACAAACAATATGAACATTATCACTTTAATTATTTTTTATGTTTTCACATTACTATTATTATTTCTATTACATTAAAAAGTAATTTTATAAAAGAAAGAAGGATGTATAAACATGTATGGACATATTTCATATATAATTATATGATTCATGTTTATGAATATTTATGCATGTTTTTATGTATGTTTAACATATTTATATTCATGCAAAAATTTTTTATCGAGTTCATGTGATCATATATGAAATCAGATCATATATGATTCCATGAACAATTTAAAAAAAGGCCCTTCTTAGAAAAAAAGTTATTAAATCAATTCGGCAGATGGACGGAAATTCTTTCTCTTTTAGAAGACAATTTTTTAATAACCTTTTTCTGAGAGCAGCCTTTTTTCTGTACAGATGATCTCTTAATCCAAAATGTGTGTTCAAAGTTTTAACAATTTAAAAAAAGGCTCTTCTTAGAAGAAAAGTTATTAATAAATGTCCGGATAATATCCGGTATTTCCGAATGCAGCATTTAAGTCTCGGTAATCATATATACTGTTTTTTCGTCATGTTCTTTTTGTTAAATCTGAAATATCTTCGTAAAACTGTTTTCAAATGATGCATACCATAACGTAATGCATAATGTTTGCATTAATATAACCTACTTAGAATAATATTTTGCGCACACAATATACTATGGTATGCTAAATAATAACCTTGTTAAGAATCACTGGTCCAGTGCGGCGCGCGCATGGCCGTCTGCTATCTTTAGCGTCATAAATATACGAATATAATTGTCAGTTCTATAGATTGCGCAAAGATTTAATTTGTTAGACTTGAAACACAATCGTGCACTGAAATTAGATTTGGGAAACATTATTTTTTCCGTTATCTTTTGTAATAAACATGACGTAATTTTTTATAACTAAATACTAAAAGTCGACATTTCCTTGGCACAACTTTAGCATTTAGCTATGAAAAATTACAACGTTATTATTAAATTATTTATTATAAAATGTACCGGAAAAATAACAGAGTAAGTAACGGAAAAAATTAATACTTCTCAACTCTGATTGAAATAATGTTCTATCCAATAATGTTCTATCCTATTGAAATAATGTTCTATTCTAAATAATTAAATTAATTGCAATTTAATAATAATACTGACTAGCATTCTAAAAACTTGTAAATGACTTCGTAGAAAATATATAATATACCTCGTATAGCTTGTCTCAATATCTAGTGAAAAATAGCTAACTTTCCATCGTGGTGAGGCAGTCATATCAAGGCTAGATAAATTCTACACGTCGCGTTTGCGTCGTTGCAAGGATCCTCGTTTCGAAGGCGACAAGATTACGCGGCGGAACATCGTACGTGCAATTTCCGGATCTTATCATCGATACGATAGACAGTCACGTATTTCATGAATAAAACACACAAATATGCATGCGTACTGACAAGTTTCAGAAAAAGGATGATTCCGTGAATGTGAACCGAGAGAGAGCTCGGCCTCGCCAATATATGCCGCATATATACTCTGTCCCCAAGACAGAATAAAAACAAAATTTCAGCTGAGACATGGATGGTACTTTTACAAATTTGACACTAAGTTATCGATTTTTAAACAGAGAGAAAGAGAGAGAAAGAGAGAGAGAGAGAGAGAGAGAGAGAGAGAGAGAGAGAGAGAGAAAGAGAATTCTAACAGCACATTTCAGTAACTTTGGTTACACACTGTGCATTATTCCCAAGGTAAAAAACATATTTTAAACGTGTTTTAAATAGTTTAAAACATGCTTAATTGATGTTTTTTAATATATTTTAAATATGTTTTTTTTATAGTATTGTTTAAAGCATATTTAAAGCATTAAAAACATATTTAAGAAAAACATAATACGTTTTATTCTTAAAAAAAAATATTTATTTTTATTAATCCTGATTATTCCGGATGCGCCAACAATATCAAGTACAGAGAGAGAGAGAAAAAAGTTTGATCAGGCTAGACACGGACTAGTACGAGGACTTTTACATCACATTTTAGTAAATACAAGTGAATTAATAAATGTGTTGAATGAGAATTGTTTTCAACCGCCAGAGGATGCGCAACTGTAATATTTCATTTTCCAGAATTATTATTCATTCATAGGTGTTTACCTTCGAAGTTCACTGTTTTTATAAAACGCATACATGTATTACACGTTTCGTTAGAAACCGTCAACTATAAATCAGCTGTAATGGAGGCTAAAATAATAATAACTTTATATTGAATAATTTTTTTATTGTACAATATGTTTCTTAAATTCATCTGCGAACATTATTAATCTTACATTCTTTAGAAAAAAAATTTGATTATATTTTAATTATTACATATTTAATATTTGTAACATAATTTCTTTTTATTAAATATAGATACTAGATGACAGCCTCTTTACTAATTAATTCTATACATATTAGTGGTTGTAAATTAAAAATTTGTCCTATAGTTTTCGTTATGTAATACACTCACGTAATTAACTACACTTTAGACAGGTTCGGCATATGATAAATAAATTTCTTTTATCAATCTTGGTTAAATTAACTGACGGTTACATAGGGTTTGTTTAGATTCAGTTCTACAATTCTCACAATTATTTCTTAATTGACATTTAACTTGAAATAAGTTAAACCCCTAATAAGTTTAACCATGAGTTGTGAAACTGAGCCCAAATAAGCCCCATGTAACCGTCGGATAATTTAATCTGAAGAAATTCTTAATTTGAAATACCTTGCTAACATCGAACTACTTAATTATTAAAGTAATTATTAAAATCTATATAATGCCATAGCTATCACGAATTTATTCACGATTGCAGTTGATACATATCTTTTGTTTTCTTTTAAATGTACATGTACTGCCAGGTTGGTCGTTAATCACAACGCCGCTGTAACCGCAATCACAACATTTCCGAGACAAAGTTTGACGACATAGAAAGCTCGTTCGCAAAAGTCATCGTATGTGAGAAAGAGGATAGATCAGGAAACTAGAAAGCGGCTTTAGAATTTAATGCGTGGGAGATTTCGGCTTGCAAAAGCATTTGAACGTATTCTCTGGATTTTGTCACTCTCTGTAGAAGCATTGAAGGTAAGAAAAGTGAGAAATAGAGAGAGAGAGAGAGAGGAATAGATATATAAACTGATTGTAAGGGAGAGAAGGAAGGAGAAAAAGGGGGAACCGAGGATTCACAAATAAGTGTGCGGGGTACCGAAACCCCGGGTTTTCGCGGCGACGGCGGTATGAATATTTAAACGGATGTAAATTGCGAATTAACTATTGATAAAAACAAACCAGCTTGTGTTAAGCCTTCCTCGTAAATCACCCCTGTACGGAATAAAGAGGACAAAAAGAGTAAAAGGACAAGCGACGAATACAAGTTAAACTTTAGGAAAGAGAGAACATTTTTTTCGTCGAGGTTTATCGATATCGAATATTTCTACGTTCGGATCTCATCCAAAGCGCACATTATGCTCTTCGATCTCTCTTATACAAGGCACTTCATAAAAAGCTGTACCTTAAAAACGCCTGATATTTTTTCTGATGGAGAAAGTTTGTTGTTTTTTCATCAGATTTGAAACAATATTAAATATTGGAAAAACTCGAAATGCAAGACTATAATAAAATCAACATATCACTTTTTTATTTTAAAGGTGACACAACTCATTGTCAGTAAACGTGATTTTCGTAACATAATTACTATGAATGAAGTTTACGCGGGAGTAGTTACCGAATTGTTCTTCTTATGCAAACTACTGTCTTACTCCAGGACAGTATTTTTACACATCAATTAATTAAATTATTATCATTAACTCTTCGTCATTATATTCTTGTAAAGCTTCATGATTTATTGACAATGAGTCAAATTGACCAATTAATTCATAATGTTATTTTAAAACTATTTGTCTAATTATAACAAAAAAAATGGAATATGTTTTGGATCTCATAGAATATGTTTTACTAATGATAATATTACAAATTAAGTAATAATATGTTAAAAAAGTTCTTGGAGAGTACACGTAAAGAAATTAAGTAATTAAATTAACAATAATATAAGAAATCATAACTTCATCTTTTAACTTTTTAAATAAAAATTTTCATGGTACTTTCAGATAAAAATATGTACTACTGCATATTTCAAAAAATGTATATTTTTATCAACATAAAGAAAATATTCTTTTTCCAGCTGTTACACATCGACTTAGTTTTTATTAGTCTGACTGTATTGACCGACAGAGGAAATTTTAAATTTAACTTCTAATTGATAAAATTCGATTATGAGTTACGGCGTAAAGTTATATAGCTCAAAATTCAGTTCTATAATTATGGATTTTTGATCGGACAATGAAGGATTAATATTAAGACTATCCGAGTATCCGATCACCTACCAGAGACATAGAGAGTAATACCCAGATATCCAGGTACCTGAACCATATTATCTGGATATACCGGATTATATTACCCGAGTACTCGTATTATTCACGTATCACCATGGTATCCGGACCGTATTATCCGAATATTCGTATTCATCGACATAATCATCTTACCCATTCCTTTTTTATTGATATAATAAAATATTCTTCATATTACACAAGGTATTTTATAAATGCATGTCAATATTTTACTGGTCGGAATTAGTTGCTCATTTCAAATTGATTCCCGAAGCGACGCTCATTGTTCCTCTACTATCGCTCACCGCTCGACAATCGAGCCGCCGATCATGCGGCTGCCTCAGGAGTGTCCCTTAGTGAAAAATATGCTGGTAACGTACCTTTAGGAGAAACTTGTAAAAAATTATTTTTAATGTAATTTTTATAATAACAATAGTGTACTATAATTAGAATTTAGATAATAGTTTTCCATATCATCTTTGATGTACTATTGCAGATGCGTTTGTTTTTAAGTGATCAATCCTAACTAAATAATCATTAAAAAAAATTGATGAAGATAAAGTACGATTTGAGAATAAAATATTTTATAACGTAAAACATTTAATTAAAACAAGAAAAAATCGACTAATTTTCTAAAATAGTTAATTTAATCTTCTAGTTTGTACAGTATTAAAGATGATATATTCACAGGATTGTAAATGAATCACAATCAATGAAGAAAATGATGCATCGTTCAGACGAGAACGTTTATCCGTTTTTATAAACTTCATTTAAAGGAAACATCCGCCGAAAAGGAACATTCGCAAAGATATATAAACCTAAACATAGGAAAAATTCGAAGATCAAAATTTCTTAAGTCGTGGATAACGCGTACATCTAAAATTTTGAAAAACTCGATCCCCTTTTCTTGTTATGTTTTTATAGAAATATCACATTGCAAAGTTCTTTCTGAAATTTTAGGCTTTGTTCCTCGATTTGCCAATGAGAGGATTTTCAAAAAGAATTAAATTTTGGCTTAACGTTTTGAAATCATTGAAACGCATATTAAATTGACTTATTAAAGATTTAATTATATTAAATTGTTTTTTGAAATTACACTTATTGCCTTGTTCTTCAGAAAGCCTTCTGGCAGGAAGGGAAAAAATGAAGAATATTATTTTCTAAATGATTTTTAATAATGTTTCTAGGAGGGGGGGGGGGCAGAAGGAATCGATATGACGAATAGTTTGGTTAATTTTTTGCAGCTTTAAAATATTAAAATAGTTTGTCATGTCAGTTATTAGAGTAAGTTCACAAAGTGAATCTAAATCTTCAAAGAAAAATTTATTATACTCGGTAGAAACCTGAACTAAAAAAAGAAAGACCTCTTTTTATATATTTTGTAAAGAATTTTTCTAAACATTTTTCTACGCTGAGCTATCGAATTTCACAGGGGCACATCTGAGTAAATAACGTTATGTTCTCCGAGAAAATTTTGAAATTTTTAATGAGAAAAGAATTTTTAATCGTCTTTAATTACGTTAATAATTTTTGTGATGGTTTGCATTGCAATGCATAATTTTACAACTTTTCCGCATAACGCTTCTTGATATATGATGCAATAAATAACAGGGAATTTTAAACCTCGCTGCTTTATTAGACCGAAGAATCCATTTTTTGAACCTATCATTGCCTTTGCATCATTACGATGATGGTTACGATAGCCGAACACTCTGAAAAATCTATATCAAATTTTTGAAGACTTTGATTAACAGCTTCGGAAATGTTAATCTCCCTTGTTGTATTATGCAATGGCATTGAATCTAAAAATTCTTTGATATGTGAGAAATCGTTTTGCATGATTCGAGCAAAAATATTGAAAAATACTCATATTATTTGTCAGTTATCGGTGCTTTCATCGAGACATAATGAGAAGAAAGAGCAAGAAACTAAAGCTTTTAATTTTTTTCTAAAGAACAAACAATATCATTGATTTTATAATTTTGTTAATGCTGCTAGCTTCTTCAAGAGTCACAGAATTTCCGAACGACTCTACTACTGCGATCCCAATCAGAAATAATAATATCAAATCGACGTCGATTCGATGTCGATTTCATTATCATTTCTGACTGGGATGAGGCATTCTTTTACAAATTTTTCGCAATTAAATTCGAAATTGCATATGACGTTGTAAGAGCTTCTTCTGAAGGTGTAGCATTATCGCACGCGACAAAAGGACTCGAATTACAATCTTATTAATGAATTAATTTTAATTCTTTAATCAAATCGAATTTCTCCTTATCGATATATTTGGAATATTCAGTTAAATGTTTAATATTATAATGTCTCTGAAGATTGTATTTTTCTACGACAGATGGTTGATAATCACACAAAAGACAAATGGTTTATTATGATTAGATGGAAAAAAAAATTCTTCCCACGCTCAAAAGATTACACGTATCTATCTAAATGCATTTAGTAGTAATATTATACCAGAAAAAAAGAAATATTTATAAGTTTTATACTTGTGATTTTTTTTTTTATAGTAGTGAGTATTTCGCTTGTAGTATTGTGAAACGCTGCTATCACATGTAACTCTATCATATGTAAAATTATCACATGTAGCACTATCATACGTAGAGCTATCATACGTAGCACAATCACATGTAATACTAATGTTATTACCACGCTAATAATACTGTACACGCAGTATCAATAATTTGAAACGATATTTAACTCGCGCCGATGCAATTTGATAAATCTGCCTCACTCCTCCACACAAATGTCCCTAGCCGCGCTGTAGTCTACGCGCTTTCCCACATCGCCGGAATTCGCCCCCCAGATCGTCACGTAAGCGACCTTCGCACTTCTTCGAGCATGTACGTTTTCTGCGCACCGTTAATTAATTGTTCTGTTTCCGTTCTAAGAAAATGACGAGATTTTTCTTTTCTTTGTGTATCTTCTTACCTGAGCAAGCATAGTAAGCTCATTTTTGTACAAGCCAAATAAAGTAGATTCTGTACAAGCAGCATTTACATCACTTACAACAGTGCACCACGCAATATAAGCCACAAGGCAAAGAGGGAAAGAAAAAAGGCGCGTAATGAAAGGGGCACCAAGTCTTATTCCACGTGAACAAGTATCTTCGATTTTTATAAATTTACAAATATCCAAAACTTTATATTTCTATAATCTTGAATAAGCTCTTTAACGTTCACGTCGTACACGTATCGTTCAAACGACCTTTGAAAAACAGCGAAGGAGAAAATCCAATTGTATATCAGCGCGCAGCAAAAGTGTATAATAGAACGCGAGGTTTAAAAATCTATTATGAATATTTAAATCTCGTGATTTTATTATATAATTTTATATTATTTATCATAAATTGTTTCTCAATGATTTTTTGGTAGCGAAACGTGTACGTTAAAGGTCTTTTGCGAGATTACAGAGTTTTGGGAATTCACACTGTGTATAAAAAAGGAACTATTATTAGCGTGCTAATAGTAATTTTGTGATGATAATATTACATATGATAGTGTTACGCATGTGATAGTTACATGTAATAAACATGTGCAATGTTTCATAATACGACGTATAAAAAGCAAAATATAATAGTGTACTTCTGAATATTATTTTCTTCTTTTTAGTATAATATCTATAATATCTTTAATTAAATGTTTTGTATTAAAATATTTTACTCTCAAGACGTATATTTTATCATCTTCTTTGATATTTTTTTAGTGGAATAAATGAGGGAAACCATTAAAAAAAAATGCATCTGCAATAGTATCTCAAAGATGATGTGAAAAAATATTTTAATTCTAATTGTCGTACATTATTATCATTTATATTTTTGCAAAAAATATATATCTAAGTAACAGAAAATTTTATTTATAAAAATTATGTTAAAAGTAAAATTTTGTACAAGTTTCTAAAAGTATGCTATCAGCGTATTTTTCACTAAGAGACACTCCTGAGGCGTAGCGCCAGCCGCGTGATCGGCACTTGAACCGTCGAGCGGCGAGCGACAGTGAGGGAACAATGGGCGTCGCTTCGGGAATCGGCCCGAAAGGAGCAATAAATTTCGACCACTGCTTTAGAAGATAAATCTATTCTAAAATAAGTAAAACATGACATATGAATATATGTCCTACATACTTTAGTTTTCAAATTGTGTGATTAAGAAAAAGTTCGAAATGCTCGCCTTATGCGTCAACATATATTACTGCATTGAGTTTCTCATTCGTTTAGAAATATCAGATATTCTTCAAATACTCTCAAATTCATTTCGTATCTTTCTCGCAGATCATCCATATTGTTTACTGGCATTGAATATACAATAGATTTGACCCCAAACATATAAATTTAATGGATTGAGATCAGGAGATCATGGAGATTTACACACATCAAATGCATGTCGGCCATTTCAGCGTAAGTGTACATTACCATTTTATCACTATTTAGAACAGTAATTTGCAAGTATAAGATGCTGATTGCCTAGAATTTTGTCTGATTTGTATTGATGGATATTCTTTGTAAATATTAGATAACGTCGAGATGTGCTAAGTTATACAATAACGTGTATTGATGCACAAAGCGGATATTTCGAATATTTTCCTTAATCATCCATAATTTGAAAACTAAGATATATAGGAGATGTTCATACGATGTTTTTTATTTATGTTAGTGTATAGATTTACCTCCTAAAATATTGACATATATTTATGAAACATCCTATATATAATATACAAATAAATAAGTAGACGATTTTTGCTGGACCTAGTGCCTAATAAAATTTTATATATGTACAATATAATATTTCTAAATACAATTTTTAGTTAATTGCGTGCCACTAACTATTGGATTTGAAACGCAATCGTAAACTGAAACTAGGAATATCATAAATAGCATCATTAAAAATTAACGATAACAATTTAATTTCTAGTTTCAGTTTATAATTTCTCTTTTAAAATACAAATTCTGTTTTAAAACACAAATTTTCTACTTTAGAAACACGAGTTCTCTATTTTAAAATAAATTCTCTGTTTTAAAACACAAATTTTCTTCTTTAAAAATACTAATTATTTTTCTTACTTAACTTAACTTTAATTTTATATTTATATTTGTATGCAAATGCTTGTAGATAATCGAACTGTAGGCAATCGATCTATGGGCAATAATACATGTAGGGAATCGATTTATAAGCAATAATATACAATATAGGCAATATAGGCAATATAGGCAAAAGTGATATTTCGTCTCTGAAAATTTTAATTGTGCTCAAAAGTGCACGTAGGCAACGGAATTGTAGGCAATAATTTTTATGTATAAACGAATTTTTATATATAAACTGTCGGCAAATGATGTAGGCAAATAATACTGTAGGCAATCAATTTATAGGCAAAAGAAGTCATCTTTGTTAAAATCTGAACGTTCAAATAATTGCGATATTTAGTAAATACTATTTATTATAAGTTTATTATACGTCACATAAGTAATAATTGATCAGAAGGCATAATTAATTTATTATTAGATGTACAACTTTGCTTCCGCCGTTTTTTTCCGAAATTCGAGGCTTTATTGTAAAAAACTGGTTATACATTTATGATTCAAAATATTGTCCATCGCTGGCCACTACTTTCTCCCATC
>Ga0157363_1004107_pt1 | contig 13344 bp, 3 predicted proteins | sample AttsexASBM1_FD_111477 | JGI IMG/M metagenome (GOLD analysis project Ga0157363, IMG submission 111477) | Fungus gardens microbial communities from leaf cutter ant in Ribeirão Preto, State of São Paulo, Brazil - Atta sexdens ASBM1 | ecosystem: Host-associated > Fungi > Mycelium > Unclassified ...
AATATTTGTACATTGAAAGAAAGCTGAAATACCTAAAAACTTTGTTAGATTATCTGTGAGCTAGATATAGAAAATAACTTTGTTTGAACCATCAAAATAATTAATTTTAAAAGTTATTTTCTAATCTGTATCTGTATCTGTATTATGTAGAATGTTTAAATTTCGATGATAAAATTTAAGCGTCCCCTACATAATTATTTCCAACTAAAATTATTTTTGGATTTTCAGTATCTAGCTCATAGATAATCTATCTAAATTTTTAAATACTTCAACAAAACTGTTTTTTCCGTGTAAAAGTGATAAAAATTAAGGACAAACGACTCATAAAAGAAAGTCATCATGTGTATTAAGAAAAATGCCTAAAAACTTACTTAATTATAAAAATCAGAATGAAAAAAAGCAATTATGTACAACTACGTCAGCATGTACAGTTGTAGCTAACGATAATTTAGTAAATCTCATAGATGGACATTTTCTAGATTACAGACTTTTGCTCTGATTATGTGATATTCTAGATCACAGACTTTTGCTCTGATTACGCGATATTCTCAATCATTCATAGTTGACCTATGTATCAACATTCATTTCGTCTTGATACGCATATCCGTGCTATTTATCTGTGACCGACGTAAAGGTTTAAGAGGTCTTCCGAGAAACATTAATTATAACGCGTATGGTCATCATGCGCCAGGATGTCGTTCATTATTGCATATCCATCGTTGTTCGTAATAATAGGGAGGACAGTTAATTCTCTAAAATTCGTTGGAAACGTTGCTTCTATTAAATACACTCTTTAATAAAAAAAACGTATGTACAAGACGATACGTATGTCTAGATGGTACGTATGTCTAGACGATAGAATTTTCTCGAAAACAGTGATAGATAATTTTAGCAGCTTCAACGTTTTTCATAGGTCTTATTGAATCAAAATAAGGTCTGTTCTTTATTCCTGCACTACCTGAACTGGTGCAATAAGTTTAAATGAAACAAATATACATTTGTTTCGCTTCAATTTTTATTTATTGTACTGTGTGCATTAGTTCAAACAGAGCAGGAATAAAGACTTATAGTTCTGAAGCATCTTGTAATATCTGTCACCGTTTCCGAGATAATAGCCCTTTTGTCTACACCTGTGCATAATTTCCTTTTAAGAATGTATCCTTCAAAGAGTACCCTCAACACAATTCGACACGAAAAATTTATGTGACTAATATAAATAGAATGTCTTATACAATAAATACAAATAGAATGGCATAACAAATACGAATAGAATGTCTAAATATTTATCCAAATTATTTACATTACGCAGAATTCGGAAAACATGCTGTTTTTTCCTCTAGTAACTTTCAAAAATTTTATTTCCTAGAGGATCATCGACAGTCTTACTTTCTGTACTCATTGAATCGGAATTATATCGTTAAATGAGCCTGAAATAAAGATATGAAGTAAAAGGTGCTGTTAATAGTTCTCGCGGTATTCGCGCATTTTGCTCGAGGCTCTCGGAATATCCGGTCAATTGTGCTTTTGCGAAAGTTGGAACTTCCGGCAACACGTCGTCACGGCGATGGATGCGTTTATAACGTGCTTAATTAGTTTCGTCTCATTTTATCAATTATAACCTACGATCAAGTGACTTGTCGGCCGATTGGCGGCCGATTACTTTCACTTTGATATAAACTTTGATACTGTCCTCGAAAAACGTTCAGAAGGTAAAGGAGCAAAATTAAATTCAGAGCACATCAGCAATTCACTTTTTTTTTCTTCAGCTAAAAATACAGCGCAAGGAAATAATGTTTTTGCAAAATTCGTCGATCAAAGATCAAATGTTGGTTCGCGCTCTCAATATACGGATGTTATGTATTTGCACGACAGAGCTCCCTCGAGACAGGAAAAGGGAAAGAGATAATAAATCGGTATAAATGGCCACTAGCTATCATGACGCGATCGTTTTATGATCCACTGTTAAGAGTAGTCAGAATATCATTGTACATTCACGAGGATGTTACATAATTCCGTTTCGCGAATACGCAAATCACATCGGAACAAAGACGAAAATAGTCGTGATGCAGAGAATGAAAAACCTAAAACTATCTTTTTTTTTATCAAGACAAAGCAAACATTAGTTGGAGATCGATTGTGCGCCGTACACAACGATTGAACGGTATTTCTAGCATCACTAAACCACGACTGCTTATCAAGTTATGCAAGTCGTGCATGAAGTCGCTCGAAAATAAAATAGTAGTCGTACACAGAGAAAGTCGCTCGTCGTGTATTCAGTGAGATCAGTAATATTATCTTTACGATTCTTCACTGAAAATACGGTATTGAGGCATGACATATAAGTATTGTATTACATGTGCTGTAAGTAACTCATTATTTGTTACGGAATAATATGAAAGTCAACGATTATAGAGCGCTTTTGGAGAAAAGAGGGGGTTGTATCAATATTCACGTGGCAACATTTTTTTCACGGGAAATGTACAAATAACATGGCAAACTCGACATCGTATTAGTACTGCGCGAAGTAACGCCTCACGTATATCGCGCGTTAATTTTCAAAGACGAGAAAATTAACCGGAGTCGATGTGGATTTATTGGACCTGTACTACTTATATCCCTCCATAGTTGACACTTGAGTTGAAAAAAAATTGTTTATTTGACTAAATTAATTTAGTTTATCACTTTATTTTTTCCCATTGAAGAATGTACATATGTATTTAAACATTATATTTGATTTAAATACATATATTCTTTATCGAAAAAAATAAAATAAACTAAAATTGTCAAATAACAATTTTTTTCTAAGTACAGTGGGTCAATTATAAAGACTCTCTTTGTCAAAAATTCAATTTCTTTATGTTACATCTACAAATTTAAATTATTCTTAATAAAATATGCTTAGTATTCATTCATGTTGGTTCTTTGAAATTAATTATTGTCTTTTAATTAATCAAAATTATAAAATGGATTTTACAGATCCAACGTCAGTGCCTATTTTGTAACTCTTAACAATAATATCGATGTTATTATATTGTTATGTTGGTTATATACATAATAAAAAAGCTACGAAACAATATAATGATACTGGTACTGTCGGTAAAACTATAGAATAGGGGTCTGTGTCACATTTTGAATTTTCAGTTCCGGAAGAAAAAGGAGTGCATTTGAATAAAAAATATCTCACGCGATACATTTCCTTCTCGCGAATGCATTTCAATTATGGAGCTTTCGCGACGGAAGAACGACAACATGGCAAACAGGGTCATCAATGGAGCCTTGGGCACGACCTTGCGCTGGCCAGTTTCCTCTCTCCGGGCCTGATCGTCCTTAATTATAAGTGCAATGGTGGCGTTTAACTTGCAGCGGACACGAGGGATTGACGCAAACGTGAGAATGTACACGTATAAAATGCGGTGCAACGGTGGAATGCGGATAAAAATGAAGAACCGCTTCGGGGCAAATTGCGGGACAAGACCACGAGCTCGTCTTGGGATGCCCGGGCTGTGATTCACTGCACACTGTAGGATAAACCTGTTCCATTTGAAGTCCAGTGGACATGTGCGCGATTAGAGTCGGGAATGGATTCATTAGTATGAGAGAACCAATCGGCAGGAATCTATCGAATGACAAAGGCACAAATTCCGATGTCTCATCGCTCGACTGTTTGACAAATGCGATAGAGCCGTAATCGCGCGCGTCCTTCGCACGTTAATCAAACGATAACTCGTTAAAACTTACAAGATCATGGCATTAAGAGCGACCGGCTGAATGATGAACTTTTTATCATCGAAGAGATACGACTGAATTATATTTCCGAGATAATAAAATGAGACAACAGTCTTACGACATGACATAGCATTTTTCCAATGTGAATTAACCTAGGAATGCTTAAAAACTTATTTATAATGTTTTTCATTTCGAATCATAAATTCTCGATATTTCATTTATATGTAAACGTTGCGAGATTCTCAAAGCGACTAAGCTTTCGAAAGAGTGTGTGGTTAGTAACTTTGCATCTCAAAGTACATTCGAGTGTTGCAAGATTTATGGTTCTTATCTATCGTGAAGGTGAACGGTCGAACGAGTGTGAGTTGAAAATGCGCGGCTAACCCGCTGATGAAATTAGCGAAGATGTATTTATTGTACAAATTATTGCGCTACGAAGGTCTGAGGCCATTCTCCGAGCCTCACCATGCAGTTTGACCTGTTTTTTTTTAATTTTCGCTGATCGAGTTCGGTTGTCTCAGCGTGAAGGAGTCACGCTGCAACTCGAAAAGATTCTTCGAAGAAAATTACGATTAAAAATCGAGAATACGTGACGGATTCCTAATAAACTTGAGTTTCGAGCAAGTAATTTTCTTTTATATTTATTTTTATCAATATTTTATCAAAATTAACTTTAATCTTGATTTATAATCTATTTTTTACATTCTTCTAATTTTAAAAATTAGAAAACGAATAAATTAGACCAAAATTAAAGTTAATTAATTTAATACATTAGTAGAAATTGACAGACATCAGAAGTGATTCATCAAAGATGAAAAATGGGAATTTTCATGAATTTGCGAGAGGTGATTAATATTTTTATCCTGCGTAATAATTCCTTGTTGTGCGAAATAACAAAATTTTTGATAACATTATGTAATTTATATAAAATTCGAATACTTAAGCAATGTGTTTAAACAGTAAAAGCTACTCATACATTCCATCACTAGTATACATTACATATCGTGAGATTGCTGAAACGAAATCAGTCCGTCAATAAGAAAACTGCAATCAGCTTACATAATGCCCATGTTTAAATGTTCGGAATTTCTAATAACGGTAAAACATACGATATATGTCATTCCATTTGCACTTTCTGTTGATAAACGGAAACAGAATTTATTTGCAACGAGATACTTGGTCGTTGACTCAGAGGAGTTTCTCCGAGAAAAAATTTCGGTCGCGAGTACGCGCCGTTGAGATCATATCGGTACGCAAACTGCAAGAGTCATCTCAAGAGCGAGTTTATCGTGAGATGCGATTGATGCCGTAACTCGCCGTGAGAGAAGTGCCCCGGGATGAACGAGACGAGCTGATTATGCAAGCGCGCGGGCTGCCTCGGCGGAGCAAGCCGGTCAATGCCAAGGTGTTCCACTTCGAGTGCTACTCTTCCCTGTCATTCCGACGGAACCGATCTTGCTGAGCTATGAAGTCGGGGGATTCACCTCACGTGATGCGCGTGATGAACTGTCATATTACACGACAAATATTACGTGACATAGCGAATTCATCGAACGTGTTTTCCGTTGCGATGGGTTAATCCCTGCGTGTGAGTAGACGGATGATTAAATTGAGAAATGCAATGATAGCATATAAATATATGTATGGAAGAATATTAGATGTATAAATATATAATTATTATTAATTTATACATATCTATAATAATGAACGACGTGAATAAAGAATATTCAGAGAGAAAAAATTTGCTGCTTACAACAAACAAATTTGCATATTTGACAAATATTTTGCATTTATTACAAATAATTTTTGTAGCGAATACAAAAAGAATACATATTTGTTACACCTGCAAATAATTTGCGATCCTTACATGTGCAAATAAATTTGCTGTCACAGCACAAGATTAGTGATCAAAGCAAATTTTTTCTCTCTGTACTATTAATATTGTATTATACATGTAAATGAGCCTATAGATATTTTTGCTGAAAATATTTAATAACGTATTCAATAATAATTTAACAATTTCAACAATTTAATCATTTCTATTAAAATTACTGCAATTGGTTGTTAAAACGAGACACGGAAGAGAAATTAATTTCACCTTTCACACATTCGTGCTACGTGTGCTCAATAGAAGAAAAATAACATCAGAGATGTCAAAAATTCATATGATATTCATGCTAAATTGCCCTAGAGATATAGGAAAGCATGCATGTAAAATCTATATACAACAGAAAGCAATGTTTCAAACGTGTTAATTTAATTCACGAGTACTCGTAGCCTGAAGCAGTGCATTAATATATAGCATCAAGTGCAGCGTGCCAATCGAGTGTCTAGGTAAAGCGGATATTCCGACTTATCTTTGTATCTGATAGATAGGGATAATTTCCCTATAACACCAGGACACCTCACGTATTCATGTTTTAGCTTTCTCCTGTTTTATCGCTCTTACGCAAACATGCAGATTCGTAAGAAATGTAACAAATTATATGTTCGAAAATAATGTACTATAACAACGCAGCAGAGCTTGAGTTAAACATCGAAAATAGAGTGGTTATAAATTGTTAATTAACGGTTATAAAATAAAGATGCGCTCGAGCGAGAAGTGCATCGCGACCAGGATATCGTTTACAATAGATTATCGAGTTCCACGGTGTGATCGGCCACTTTCGAGTGTATGTATCCCAAAGTTTCTACACGTAGCTGTAAAATCGTTACGACGTGCCGAAAGTCAAGCCGTAGCGGCGAGGAATTAATGCTGCTCAGCGAGCACAACGCGAAACAAAAAGGAAAGTAGTTGAAAGCGTAAATTCAATTGGATAACGGTAGATCTCTTACGTGGTGTCTGGCGTGTCCACGTACACCAGTAATTGTATGACTTTACAGTACTTGCTCGGCAGGATAAGCGAATTAGGAATCACAAAAATCGATAAAATTTTTCAACTAAACTCTCAAAATATCAAAATAACACAATCTATATACTCCCAATAACAATACAAATAGATACTCTCCAGCTAAAATGGTACCATAACTGCTAATCGCGTTACAATTGCGATACACGATCGACAAAACGAACGATATCAATCTGATGAATCAACGTGAGGCTGTTTTGCAAAGATCTCGTTCTGCCAGACTAGCCTTTCACTCTCGTGGAACTAGTGCGATGGCTCAATGCCGTTTTATCTTAACCGTGGGACGCCTTTGATGGCCCGGATTCAAGGTCAACTTCCGTTATATTTCGGGATATCGGTGTGGCCGAGAAATTGCTTTCAAACTAATTTAACTTGCATATGCCGACGCTATCAGCAACGATAAATACAAAACATTTTAACGAGAATAATCAATATATTGTAATGTGAAAAAAGATATGCGAAGTATAGTATACAAGAAAAGGGTGGTAATAATAATTAACTTAGATGATAGTTACTAAAGCTTGGTAAAATAATTTCAATTAAATGTTCATTTAATATAACTAATTAAATTGATAATTTTTGTAATTATTACCAAAAACGGTTGGTTACTATTATTATATTTGATAATATTTACTAAAAAGTTCACTAACACGCTAAACAAAATACATTTGGTAGCAATTATCAGATTTTTTTTTTATATAATATTAAAACGCAGTGAATACGTAAATTGTGACAAATATAATGATAATGATATGATAAATTTTATAGGTAAAATTAAAAAGGGGGTTTCTATAAATCATTTAAGGAAGAAAATAACTCTTCCCTTCGAGTTTCCAAGTAAAGCTCTACAAGAATCATAATTATTACGCCACGTCTATCTTGAAACTAGTTTCCGACTTTTTCTAATTTGGCAAGTGAGATCGAAGCGATCTGCTATCGGTCGTAACGGCAAAGTCTAGTCTTGAACGTTTTCTGGAGCAAACCTCGGTGTAATGAGGTAACGTAACGGCACCTGTCAGTGGGAATCGCGGCTATCTTGCATCACGTCTCGAAAAATCCTTCAACTTTCGTCTTACAGAACAGACCACTTCCATTTGGCGACGTTTACGGCCAATCTATTTTGCAATATATATCTCAATCGTTACGCGCTTTGTGTGGGAATTGTACAAAATGTGCGGGACGAAGGAACGAAGCGATTATTCGAGTTCTCACAACTCGAATGGCAACAAAGCTCGCACGTTAATAGCTCGGATCGGATCCGGGCGTCAAAAGTCGACGAAACCATTCAAGATCGCAATTTCGGCAAATGATCCGAGAACTGTCCATTCAACAAACCTCTATTAGGCGAGAGTCGCGTGTTGTACAGACAGCAAAAATGGACAGCAAAGTATCGGCTTGATTTATGAGTAGTTTATTGCTGTGCACAAAAAGGTTTTGTTAGGCAATCGCTCGGGTAATCCGAGCAAATGCGCGGCGTGATTCTGTCGTCGTTCGTCACGTGAGTATCGCTCTGAAAAATAAGCAAAACCAGACCGCTGCCGATTGTCGACAGAAAGTGAAAGGCGCCGCGACATTACGCGCATTGTACCTCTTTCCGAAGTTACGTGTCCTCGTGCGAGGACTGTCGCGCATAAAACACCCCCGAGTAATCAGCGACGCTGAAATAATGCCAGACACGAAGCAACGATCTAATTACGATCGTTAATCGTACGAACCAGCCTCCTCCGACTTCCTCCTTTCCACCGGCGCAGCGGAGCTGCCATACGCTATCACTTGGAAACGGTTCCACCTTCCCCGACAAACGTCCTTGGCGGATCCGGTACCCCGGGAGAGGGTGATGAAAATCCGCCAGTCACGTGTACCATGCCGGTTCGAACGGTTGTATCGCGGTTCCATCGAGGCCCGCGATGCGTTTCTCCAATCTCCATCGATAAAAATACCGAAAATACTACGACCATTTATCAACACATAAAATCAACCAACGTATACTTCGCTAAACGTTAATTGGAGGATACGCACTTGAACGTGAGAAAATCACCTTATGTGATCTGTAACATCGGGATCGCGCGTAGCACGATTGTGCGATCGAGAACCGGTCCTGTCAGTAAAACGCAAATCGAGAGGTGCGATTTTCTTATAAAGTAGAACACATCAATAGTTCATAGTGTTGTGGGTAGTGTCGGTTAAATGTCGGAAAGTGAGTATGCTAAGTCGTAGAGTAAGCCCGTTGGTGAGTGTACAATGGAGATATCCGCGGCCGATCTGATTTATCGAAGCGCGACGGAGAACGCAAAGATGATTTCACAAAGAAAATTCATATCGCAACTTACACATGAAATTTGTGTTTGCTGTTTGAGCTTCTAATTTAATTGAAGATATAATCTGAGTATTTTGAAGTGTTTACTAAGAACTAATGATGATTCTTACAGAGCAGTTTGACAATTAATGATTTTAACGAGTACTTATTGACAATTAATGATGATTTTTATGGAATAATTGGTGATTGTAAGACTCGTGGCAAGTTTACAAACATAGATACGTGCATAAATACTCGCGATAAATCAGCGGTGTATCCTCAGGTATTAAGGACATGTTGATGACTTCGAGCACGTGCATCAGTAATCGAGTGTTATATTGATTCTTCTTGCGCGCGAATAAACGTCGGTATTCCGTCACGTATCACGTGTAGATTAAGTTATTTGCGCGGAGAAATCGAGTGCACTCACGTAAGGCGTTTTATGTCTCCATCGTCGGACTGGTCACCTTGCAGGTTTTCCGAAGAAGCGCATTATCGCATGTGACGATTCAATTATAGCAATTCAGCGACATACCAGAAATCCCAGTAAAGTTTGTTCTGTTCCGGATGTAGAGAAAGGTATACTTTAATATCGCATTCATTAAACGTAATTTGGAATTCACAGGAAATTCGATTGTGGACATGTATTTTAAAAAGCTGGCAATCGTGAAGATTGAAATAGAAAAACATTGCACGGAAAGAACGGTTTTACTGGAATATCTAAAAATTTAGATACAGATCTAAAAATAATTTTGTTCGATCAAATTATTATATAGAATGTCTAAATGTTAACGACAATATTGCAAAATTTTAACAATCAGTTTTACATAATTATTTTAATAATTCAACAAAATACAGATCTGTATCCATACTTAAATTTTTAGATTATTTCAGTGAAACAGTTCTTTCCGAGTGGTAAACACGATTAATACTTAAATTCACGGTATTGATATTCGATTATGCAATTTATGATTTTATTATGTACGCGATATTTCAATAGAAATTATATACTGCTTGCATCATGTTATTTATATAACGACTTTCTATTTATAGTGACAGTGAGCAATTAATGTATCAAAATAAGCGTAGGACGCATCCTTGGATCACGGATAAACGAAACGAAGGAAGCTAGGAGCTTTCAGAAAAAATATTGAAGAGATAGGCGAAGTGCGACGTCCGCGGACCTGTCGGAAGCGTATTATCGTGTTGCTTGCGCTGGCGTTACTTCCGCAAACTTACACGAGCTGCGCGTTGCAGCAACACGCTCTTGCGATGGTTAATGCATCGGCGTATGTCTACAGGAAACCTACCTACGTTGTTCGCACCGGTTCGTTACTCAGTCGCGAGTCATTACGAGTCGGCTGGTACTCCAGTGACCCGTGAATGTTTGTCGAACGTTCACCGGCCTATTCGCCAGGGAAAGGCGTGGCAGCCCCCTCAATATCGCATTCTCGGTATCACCGCAATCCCGAGTGGTGGAATTAACGAATTCTCCGAATGTACGAGTATAGGTCTCAAGAGATCAACTACCGAAACGTAGAAGATTAGCGATTCGCGAAAATTGTTCTTGTCTCACGATACTCACGCTGAAATATTAAAATGTCATTTCGGGAGATGGAATCATTCGATATTTACGTTTTTTTTTTTTTTTAAATATTCGTTTCCTTTTGTTCATATTTTCTCAAACACCACGACTATTCATAAAACCGAACACAGTTGAAAATACTTCAGAGATTTACTGCGGCACAATTTGTAAAATGGTAATAAGAGCAAGAACCATTAGTAGCGTATCTCTGTTACCGCAAGACTAAATTGCGGGGCAGCAATAGGTCTGGCTAGGATGCGAATAAACATACGCTTTGTTCGTGACTTAGTACTTAATTGGCGTCGTTGCGCAATTAGATCCTTGACATACGCTGGAAACCGCGTGCTATGTCTACCGACATCTATGAATGTAATTCCGGTCATTGTGAATAATAAACTTTTATATACTGCGCAACACAACGTCTTTTACTGACCTATTAAACGCAGAAATCATTTCACGCAGCATGGAAGATAGCGTATGATTTAATTACGTATACAGCTCCTAGGATATAAAAAATTGCGTATTAAAATATACGAGTCTATACTTTCTCATACTGTCTCTTGTGCGGAATAAAAATAACTTTTTTATCGAGGGATAAAAATATCATTCTGATACGAAAATACAATTACGAAATAATTAGCCGAACAGTGCGCCATTATATCGATGATTTCTTCAAACTGTTGTCCGGGTCTTCAAAACTGTGATTTTATACACGTATTACAGCACTATAGTTTCACAATTAGCTATCCAAATATAAATAAGTATAATTTATCAGTGTAAAATCACAATGATTAACACCCGGATAATTTGAAGAAATTATCTATCTAGACAATTAGTTTCACACCTGCACATACAAATTTGGGATCAGAGATGAATAACATGAGCATCATCTATTTTCAGATGACGCATCTCGCATTATCTCCGTGGAAGCTATCACTAGTTCTAACACTGATAGCGACATGCGCGGTCATAACGGAATCGTCAATGATCAGAGAGAGGAGGCACATTGAGGACTCTAGTCGATCAGGCAAGGAACATATATCCTACAGCCAAGGCACGAGATTGCCGAGCAGCACGTCGCCCAACAAGATCACCACAGAACCCGGAAGAAAAGTGTCTCACCATCTGATCGGGGGTCACCTGAAAGTTGATACAAAACTTCGTGGAGACGAATCGCTATGGGATGATGGAATTCTCATGTCGGCAGCCGGCAGCGGTAAGGAGGGGAAAAGTAATCGCGGCGGCGATGGTGGTGGTAGCGACGACGAGGACGGGAAAAAAACACTCTCCCAGCAGGTCAAGGAGGGCAAGTATGGTCTCATACAGAACGAGATTTACGGCAATCGCCCGAAACGACCCGGTATCATCAGCTATCTCGACAATCCTGAAGTGCCCAAGGACACGATCGACAATCTGGGTGGCCTCGACGAGGACGAGATCTGGCTGGCCGAGAACCACGTGCTGGTACTGAGGGGTGGGAAATTTCCTGAACATGCACAGAACGGCCAGCAGCAGAGCGGTGATGGCGAGCAGCCAAAATGGCCGCCTATCGATGATTACAAGGCGCCCAAACGGCAAGTCAAGATACCATCGAGGCCAAAGGTACCGCCACCCTTTCCGGTACAACTCAAGGAGGGGGGACCGGTACAGATCATTGGTCCAAATGGCACCGTGGAAGAGATCGGCAACGGCACTCTCGACTACAACACTCTTTACACAAAGGGATTATTACCAGGAGAGGATCCGTTCTTCTCAATCGCTCCGAACGGCACGGTATTCACCCCAGATTTCGGTCTCCCAGGAAACTTCTCCGTTGAGGAGAAATCATTTAGGGGTAACAATGATCAGAAGGGAATAAAACCGGAACTTCCTCATCCGCCTGGCGCTCTTCCGCCTTTCTATCATGCCATACCGCCTGGTGCGATATTCGTGCCGCCACCAGGTAACCAGTCGGATTATGATGAGGAGGATCAGTCCATCTACTATCCGCCGCCGTACAGTTTCTATTATCCACAAGATAATACGACTGCTGTGCCGCCGGGCCCTCTGGTGCCCGGTATCATACTGCCTCCGCCGCCGGATTTCTTCTCTGTTCTGGAAGACAAGAAAACTACCACGAAGAAGTACACAAAGAGACCGACGACCACATCCTCGCCGGCAACACGTCCAACATATTTACCACCGAGGAAGTTTACAACTAAACAGAGCAAGGCCTCGTCCATTCCGCCCAGTTTGGTAACCAAGACAAGTACTACTTCGTCGACTTCCACGAAGGTATCTTTCGGTCGTACGACAGTAAAGAATGCGACAAACACATTTAAATCTAAGAAGATTATGTCTAGCATGGATGTCACAACGTCGACACCTGGGAAACCGCACACTCTCGAAAATACCGAGCTATATACTATCAGCCCCGTAATCGGAAATCAGGTGTCCGAGGCGACGACTCAGCAGAAAGACTGGTCCACTCTGGTCACGAATAAGATTCCAGTTCTCGCGTATTACCCATCGACCACGCAATCATCGCTGGAGCGACCGATAGAAGTCACCCCGGCTTCCATAAAGACTATTATCACCACTAGTCAGCCCGATCGATCTGCCAGCCATGCGTCCTATTACTTCTATGAAGAATCGACCGATGAGAATTCGGACGTCACAGAGAAACCACCAATTTATTACGAAAGTACGACAAAATCGCCGTACTACAATGTCGAGACGTCGCGATCTAAGCAGAAGAAGAACTATTATGAGACGATCCCGCCGGTTGAGACCTCAAAAGATTATAAGGTGAAGCTCATTGATAACATCGTAAAGAATTCGCAGACGTA
>Ga0157363_1004109_pt1 | contig 13343 bp, 5 predicted proteins | sample AttsexASBM1_FD_111477 | JGI IMG/M metagenome (GOLD analysis project Ga0157363, IMG submission 111477) | Fungus gardens microbial communities from leaf cutter ant in Ribeirão Preto, State of São Paulo, Brazil - Atta sexdens ASBM1 | ecosystem: Host-associated > Fungi > Mycelium > Unclassified ...
ACTATTTCTTTTATTATTATTTACACTTTTTTGACAAAAATTGGCCCGTTTTTAACAATCCTTTATTTCATAATACTATTACGATATAAATAAAAATAATAGGCTCATCCTGTCAAAAATTGTATTAATCTTATTGTAGACTGATAATCATTTGGGGTCATCGATCCCCTTTTATTTTATAAATTGCGCTCGCTCGATGAACCTTGGCTTATAGGATAATTTAATAATATGCTTTATCCGAATTAAGATTAAAAATAAAAATTCAAAATGGTAAATTCAATATGCCAAATAGAATTTAAAAAATAATTTAATTATTATAAAACTTAGTTTTATTTGCAAAGTAACATCAAGTTTCAATTTCGCTTCACTTGAAGCTCATTATGTAAACAGTTAAAGTATTAATTTTCAAAGTGGCATTCAAACTCTGATTACAAATTCTCTGACACTAGATCCTCCTTCATAGAAGTTACAATTTTTAAATTCGATATTTTCGAGTTATATTCAAACTCAAAGGTACTAAGAATCTCCTAAATCAGTAATTTCAGATAATCAGATTATTTTTTTGAAACTTAAATTTTAAAATTCTGAAACCGAACTCAAATTCAGAGATCCTCAAAACCTTTTGAGCGAGATCTTTCATAAATTACTTTATTAGTTTTTCTCAAAAAATTAATAATTGTCTCTCATAATTACATAATTAAACTTACACAATTAAATCAATCAACAACATAGTTATTGCAATATTCGCCAATTAGTTTTTTCTATTCAAATAAAACCAATCAATAAGAGCGAAGCAAGTTCGCTAATTTCACTCTTATAGATTATCACGCACAATCAAATAAATCAAATGATTGATCATTCAGCAGAATAACGATCATGTAAATTTTTTCCTAAGGCGGAAACGTGAAAAGTGAAAATTTTTAATATAATGTGTATATGTACATTAATGTGTATATACAATATGTACAATGAGGAACAAAAATGAGCTTGTACTTCGGTATAATACATACATCAAAATTTTCACTTTTTCCTCTTTAAAGAAAAAATTAAGTATTTGGTTGTCCGGAAAGTTCGTGCCGACTAACCTATATAATTTAATAAATGTATACTAAAATTTAAATCTTCTGCTTTTCAATTTTCCTTCAACATCGGCACGAACTTTCCGGACAACTCAACACATGATTGCTACCCAGAATTCAGATAAAAAATGCTGACAAGTGAATCCAGTTAGTTCTACAATATACTGGAACAAACCATCGAGAGTAGGAGTTTCACTCTAATGCAAAATTGGTACTGTTTTCTTCGTCATGGATTCATTAATTGGATAATGCTATTTTACTACCATAAGTAAAAAAAAGAAAGACTAATCTTGCTTGCCTTCCTTTTCTCCGTCGAGCTGCAGTTGTATAATTTAGTATAATTTAGTATAGAGAAAGCTCTAGTATATTATAGAGCTCACTGAATAAGCCTATGATTCTGGGTCTTACTGTAATATCACATTGTCGGAAATTGAAATCGCGGTATCAAAAAGGAAATATTATGTTAAAATCACAATTTATAGATATGTTAGAAGGAACGATATGGACACAAATGAGAGTATAAGATTTCAAATTATTTATTGCGTAATTTGTTGAAAATATTAAATTTTAATAATATATTTTATAATCTAATATCGATTCATTACATGTTTGAATTTAAGCCTAATTCTCCTCTCTGGGAATAGTATCAAATAACTGTCTAATATCATGCTATAGTATTGCAATCCAAGTTTATTCCATTTGTTCACGAAGCAGAGAAGTAAATTCCATCTTCATTTTAAAACTGCACGATACAGTGATGACTCTATACAATATACATACTGGAGTGAATCTTCTCTATAAAACTGTGTGATAGGCGGCTAAATTGCGACAGCTATGCGACTTAGGAACATCTGCCTCGCTTCAATATAGTATGCTGAAAGGAGGTAGATATCCATAAATCACATAGTTGTCACTTTCGCACCTTCTCACACATTTCGGCCATCCTCACCACACATTTTCATAGGGAAGGCTCACTCAAGTATGTGTATAGCTGATACATATCACTCCCTTCGCGAGTTAAAAGTTAATATTTAACGTAGATTTCTTAAACTTCAAGTTTATATACGGTTCCCATGAAAGATAACATTCAGACGACATGCATATCTAATAAAACTTTATAAAAACATCATAAAGACATCATTTCGGACATACATGTCTAAAAGTTATTTAAAAGACATCATAAGAAGATTTTGTTGACAGTATGTGTTTGGAATACAGTTTCGTCTTAATTAAATGTCTATTTTTTGCCGTTGCAATTTCCGGTAGTGCAGTATTTATAAAATATCATTTCTTTCTAAGAGTCAAGAAAGAGCGATAGAATTTTTTTCACATAAATTGAGCACCAATCAGCTTGACTTTCTCACGGGGCACTTGTTAACAGGAAGCAAAGCCGGTGATTACGAGGAGTTGCGCGAAAGAACTTACACCAAGATCCTCAGCAACGGCACTTTATTGCTGCAACACGTGAAAGAAGACAGAGAGGGCTTCTATCTATGCCATGCGAGTAATGGCATTGGAAGCGGTTTAGGCAAAGTCGTGCAATTAAAAGTCAATTGTGAGTAAAGTGCATCACGCAATTCATTTTGTAATTAAATATTTCACTCGATATCATATGTATTAATATGCATTAACAACACAGAAACGTTCACGTAAAACATTTAATTTGTTTAATTTGAAATGTTAAAATTCTAAATCATTGAACTTACATTTTTTTTTTATATTATTTTACGACTGTGTAGCGTCTCCATATTTCGCGGCGCCTTCAAGACTTGTTACTGTAAAGAAAGGGGACACGGCGACGTTACACTGCGAAGTACACGGCGATAAGCCGGTTACCGTTACCTGGCTGAAAGGTGGTAAAAGCGAGTTGAATCCCTCGACGAATTACCGGTAAGTCGAGATTAACCATACATATAGAATCATAGAGAAGAATGGATTGACAGCGACGCGCGTGAAAATCGATACGATGATGAATTAACTAAAACGGAGCAAAATCTCTGCGCCCGCTGCGATTTTCGTTAGATTATCGTGTCGTTCGATATGGAACGGATAGTTTATAATTGCGAGCCGCACGTTAGTATCGATAAATCGATCGTGTCGAGCGGAATTTAGCAAATGAGATGCGACGGTATTAATAATGCATTCCGGGTTGATAATAGGGAGCATACGCAGGCATGTGAAACGCATCCACTTGAAAAATTCACGAGAGCCATATATATCCCGGTTAAAAGGATCAAATATAATCCGTTTATTAACAAGAGAACTATACTGAAATGCTGTTGTTCAAAGATAGAGTTTGTACCAAAAATATTAGCATACCACTTTTGATGCGACGATACATGAATATTTCATAGTTACGCCCTTTTCACAGAGCTTTAATGAACTTTTATAAATTCATTTATAAAGCGTCGCAGTGAAGCAGGAAGTAACGCCGGACGGTGTCATCGCGCAATTGCAAATCTCATCGGCGGAAGCAGCTGACAGCGGTGCGTACTTTTGTCAAGCGAACAATCTTTACGGGCGCGATCAGCAACTGGTGCAACTCCTCGTGCAAGGTACGGTATGGGTTTATAGGTCAATTCGTCTCGATATAGAATAATTGAATTCCAAATGCAATACTCTTGCGCTATATACACGTATATCGTCACACGAGTGCATTAATATCGAATTTCGTATGTTTTAGAACCGCCTCAACCGCCGAGCGCCCTAGAAACTGCCATGGTGGCTAGTCGCAGCATTAACGTTAAGTGGCAGCATAAATCGCAGGACACTAGCGAGGTCACCAAATATATCCTTCAGTATAAAGAAGGCGAAGGTAAATTGGCAAATATTATTTTACATCAAGTCAATAAAATAAATAAAGAAGAACCAAATATAGATCAAGAGTTTTGACTCAAGACTATATCTTAGTGTCTATCATAATAATTCTATGTAAATTTTTGATACATTTTCTTATTATACACGGAATAAATGATTGCTACGACCAAACGTTGCCCATCAATTTTTACAAGAACGATTATGATAATCGTAAGACTGGCATCTTAAGGATTATGGCTGTAAATAAGATGTGTCCATCTTAAAGTTATCGCAATCAATAAATATATTTATGCGAAAAGTATCATTATTTCTGACTGTGGCAATGTAAACATTTTTTTCTGTATATATATATATATATATATATATATATAAATTACGCGCCGAATACTGTTGGACTTAAAACGCAATCATAAATTAAAGCTAAAATAACAATATTAAAAATTAATTAAGAGATATAGCCTCGATTATATTTGATCTTTCTTTACTTATTTCATTTATTCATATAGCAATCTAATTATTATATTCAACTTATTATTATATTAATGTACTAAAATACATGAAGTTCACTTTTAATTAATAATTGCACTGAAAAAAATGTGTAAAGTGATAAAAGAAGATACAAGAAATAATAAATTATGAGATCAATGAATACAATTTAACTTAATAAATATCTATATTAAGTTCTTTCATAAATTAATCATTTAATAAATTTTTTGAATATTCTCTTATTCCGATTTTCTTCAATAAAAACTTGTTGTTTTTCAATTTAACAAATTATATTCAAGAAAAGTTCTAACACTTATAAATTAAAATGCTAGGCGGAATATGGCAACAACAAGAGTTTACTGGACCACCCTTACCATATGCGGCATTAATCGACGATTTAAAACCCGCCACGAGATACACCATACGCGTGATAGCGGAAGGTCCAGCAGGCCGATCTGTTCCCTCAGCGGAACTTCTTGTCAGAACCGAACCGCAGAAACCAGCTGGTCCGCCAATGAATCTCGCAGCCAGACCTCTCTCCTCGTCTGAAATCCTCGTCACTTGGTCACCACCTTTAATGGAGCTTCGTCATGGTGACATACAAGGTTTCAATGTCGGTTATAAGGAAACGAGGTATAATTATTACAAAGAAATTAAATCCTAACTGAATATCTATATATCTTAGTGTCTACCATAATAATTCTATGTAAATTTTTGATACATTTTCTTATTATACACGGAATAAATATTTCCCCAATATATATATATAATTCGAAGTAAGTAGTATTATAGCCAATCGTGTAAAATGTAAAACATTTAAATGATAAATTTTGAAGAAATAGGATGATAAAAAAGTTTGTCCTGGTAAAAATTTTTTCTTTGAATTTTTTTATATAAATTTCAAAATTTTTAATTAATTTTATAAAATTTTTTTATAAAATTTCTCGAATTTTTTTATATTAAATTGAAACACTTTTAGAACTATCAAAAAAGTCTATATCGATTTGTTCTAGAATTCTTTATACATTTTGAAATATTTTAAGATTTTTCGCTAAGAAAAATTTGAAAAAATTTTTAATTTTTTAGAAATTTTAGTTTAAATTTTTTCAGACATTATAAAATGAAAAATTTTAGAGAATTTCAGAATTTACATGAAAAATTTTAAGAAAAGATGTAGAATTTCTCAGTATTTCTGAAAAGTGTCCCGATTTACATAATTTTTAAAAAAACTTTTACTAGAATGGCCACAAAATTTCGTTTATCAAATCATTAAATCATTATATTTACATTATTTACAAAAAAAGAATGAATTCTGAAATGTTATACCTTTTTAAATAATAATTAATATTCCAAATGGCCATCTTTACCTTCGATCTTTAAGATGTTTCTAGAAAGCTTCAACGCTGGACGCGCATCTTTCCGGATAAATTTTTCGAGACAGCAAATAGAGCGATCTTTAATTCATCAACTGATGAAAATCTTTTTATGCAACATCTTTTTGATATTTAATAAGATGTAACTATCATTTTTTAAAGACTGTTTTTTTTTACATTGTTAAAAATATGTTATTACTATCCAGATAAGCTGATGTTATTTATTATTATTTGAACGGCAAAATGACATCTTTAATTTTATTATGAAAATTTTATTATGAAAATGACGACAAATAACATCAGCTCGCTACCTGAGTATATAATATGATTTGTAAACACAAAACTTAGTTGCTAATTTTTGATCACTATATTATGAAGATAATAATACATGAAAAGATTGATTATAATTAAATGCTTAAATCATGCTTGGCTTTAATCCCTTGTTAATTTTTTGTTGGGGAATAAAATAAATTTGAAATTCCCCCAATTTCGATATATAATAATAAGAACAAATATAAATAAATTTTTCAATAATTGTGGATAAATTCCTTACCGGAAGGTTGAGCAGCATAGTCAGGAGATTGTTATTTCAGCTCAAACAATCCATCGTACAACTTCAGCTCCGTCTCGGGCGATGGAGAGGAAGGAGGCGGAGAGCTTCGACTTACAAGTCTCAGGCCATACACCAGATATACACTTGTCGTTCGAGCTTATAATCAGGTGGGACCAGGACCTTTGTGTGAACCACTGATCACGCAGACCTTGGAAGATGGTGATTATTGAAGTTTTAAGTCTTTCGTTGAAATTCTTTTCTTTTCTCTAAGATAAATTTCTCTAAGATAAATTTCTAAGATAATAATCGTTTGGAAATAACTATTTGTAGTTCCCAGCATGCCACCAGAAGATGTGAGGTGCGCGGCACTTTCTTCCCAATCCTTGCAAGTGTCCTGGCAACCCCCGCCCAGCACTCACAGCAATGGTATCATCCAAGGTTATAAATTAAATTACGAACCGATTTTGGCGGACGCGTGGCGAGGCGTGGATGAGATGGAGGTGAATATCCTATCAAATTAATTTATTCTATATGTTTTCCTATCTTAATTAATTAGTTGTTTTCATAATTAGGTTCGTAAAACAAGTGCTCTAACAACGGTTTTAACTGGGCTTAGACGATACACCAATTACACTATCCAGGTTTTGGCTTATACCAGAATTGGCGACGGTGTGCCTTCCGCTACGACTTACTGTCAGACGGAGGAAGACGGTGATTTATTTAATATCTCGGAGTAATCTTTTCCTTTGATAAAGTTTTAATAAATTTTTTTTTTTTTTGCTTTTTTCATATAGTGCCAGGCAGTCCGGCTGATATTAAAGTCGTCGTGAGTTCACCACAAGCTCTTTTCATCTCATGGCTACCACCGCTTGAGCCAAACGGAGTTATTACGAAATACAATCTTTATACAAGGTAGTAAAAATATATAAGTAAATCAAAATTTGTATTTTATCTTTTGCAAAAAAAACTTCTTGCAGTTTAAGATATTTTGTATAATTAATTTTCTATACAGTTGAAAAATTTATGTTAAATTTAATTACACATTTCACGTGCTCCAATTAATCTACCTAAATTTTTGTATTTATTTAAACACAAAATGAATATGTTAGGAAGAATAACACAAATGTTATGTAAAAAAATTAATATAAAAAATATAATACTGACAGTTTTTAAACAAAATTTGAAAGCATACTTTTCTCCATAAAATTAACATTTATAATATATTAAATTAACACATTTTATTCATTTATTTTATATTTTAGAATATATTATTTTTATATTAATTGTTCACTTATTTACAAATTGTGTTATTTTAACACTAAAACCTGTTAAGTATTAATTTAACATAAAATATTCAAACAATCATATTAATGTTAAATTAATATTATTAAAAATTCAACATAAAAAATATTAATAAGGACCATTTTAATATAAGTATAAAATGTTTTTTGTCAAATAAGATCTTAAAAAATAAATTTATTGTGCGAATTAAAACCTTTCAAATATATATTTGACAAAGTACAGATAATAAGAACATTCCACAGAGTCGTCGACGGACGAGAGGAGCTCAATCATGGCAAGAAGACATTACCAGCGTCGAGCACGTATTTCGAGGCGACTGATTTGCAGCAACACGTCGAGTATCAATTCTGGGTGACTGGTAGCACACGAATGGGCGAGGGTCAAAGTTCGAGAGTGGCGGCGCAAGTACCGACGAATCGTGTGCCAGCCAGGATCACGTCCTTCGGCGGCCATGTGGTGCGTCCATGGCGGGGTTCAGCAACTTTGGCATGCAACGCGGTCGGAGATCCGACAAGAGACTGGTACAAGAGTACGGAGCAGATACGTACCGATTCCACCAGGAACGTGCAGATCTTAACGACCGGAGAACTCGTGTTGTCAAATCTGCAATCACAGGACAGTGGAAATTATACCTGTCAGGTGGAGAACTCTCAAGGCAGTGACAAGCTGCATTATACCCTCACGGTGCAAGGTAATTATTGCGATAAATTTTCTTTATTTTCATAATTTTAAAAGGCAAGTAGGACTCTTATACAAGAGAATATTGTAATCCTCTATCTATAATCATATTTTTACTCCCTTTGTTCGATCTAATATTTTTTATTGGTTTATTTCTTTTTAAATTCAAAATTAATCTTCGTCTGTATTACATTACTAAGTAGGTTTTTTAATAAGATATTTTAGAAGGGGGAACCGAATTCTGATCTCTTCTTTATTTCGGAGAAATTTGAGAGTGAAATCGCATTTCTGTTAAAAAAAGACCCATATTGCAAACAGAGGATTAATATCAAAATAATTATTGATCCATTTGTTCGTAACTATTATGATGTATAATAATTGCTGTTACATAATGACGAAGCTGTGTAATATTCTGTTAAATAGGTTTTAATAGATAATCGCTAAATCAACTTATATTATATATAGACGCTTTTGCAGAATATTAGTCCAGTCTAAAATACACTACAATTTAAAATTTACTATTACAGTTCCACCCAGTGCGCCTGTATTGTACGTAACTAGCTCTACATCGAGCAGCGTGTTATTACATTGGAAATCCGAGCATAACGGCGGAGCACCTTTGACAGGTTACACACTGTATTATCGAACTGCTCATGGTACCCTTGATGAGTTACAACTATCTCGCCATGCCACTAGCCACGAACTAAAGGTATTTTCTTGAGATTAATTTATAATATTAATTGTTTATAACCAAATATTACTTGTTTCAAACATACAAATTCTAAGATCACAACATAATAAATCCTGCATATAATGCATGCGCAGATATAGAAGTTCGTATTATGCGAGATTAACTGTGAGAATCTATACAAAATTTAGAATATTTTTACTTTAGAGAAATAAAAAGTATTATATCTGATATTATATCGTAATAAGAAATTATTTTTATTTTATCTTAATACAAAAAGAACTTATAAATTTTATTAAATTTATAAAATCATATGATAAAGTCATTATAACGTGGAACGATTGTAAGATTCTATAAAACTTTAATTTAATAAAATTATTAGCAAAATAAATCTATATTAAAAATAATCTTGTTTCAAAAATTTTAAACGGTCATTGCAATATATTTGAAATTGCACAAATTATATTAAATTACAATTTTAAAAAGTAATATTACATACTTTGCCACATAATAAATAAGTTGTGAACATTATTATATAAACATTATTATTATAAAAATCTGTATAATACACATTATACAAGTCTATTACAAAAAATGCAATACAATAAATTAACATATAGTAATAATTAAAATTATAGCGTAAATTAAAATTAACACGTATTCAGAATAATGAACCATTAATGAAAACCGATTAATGAACTTTTTAACTGAAAAAATTATACGTTGGAGATTTCTGTTAGCCTAGAAACTAAATTGATCGAAATTGTAATTTAACAGGGACTCCTGTGCGGAAACACGTATCAGTTATACCTAACATCGCATAATAAAATCGGTAGCAGTCCATCGTCACCGGTGCTCTCAGTTCGAACTCAGGGCCAAGCTCCGGGCATTCCACCGGCGGCTGCCTTCCTTGGCCCAAATTCTACCACTTTAGTGCTGCGATTGCACGTCTGGCCTGATAATGGTTGCCCTATAAAATATTTCGTTATACAGTATAGGCCAATAAATGAATTTCATTGGACTCTGGTGTCGAACAATGTCAAGATGCAACGGCGATTCGTCGTAACTAATTTAACACCTAGCTCGGTCTATCAACTCAAAGTCGAGGCTCACAACGTGGCCGGCAGTAATCAGGCGGAGTTTACGTTTGTAACATTGACGAAGGAAGGTGGTGAGTTTGAATGTAGATCAACCAATGCATGAAAACTGAATTCTTAAACGCCTTTTCTATGTAACATATCGACTTTTTTTCAATGCTTTTTAGCCCAGAAAAATTAAATTTTTTTGCGGAGACAAAAATTGTCATAAAAAATTTGTTTGCGGAAAGTTGTTCAAAATGACGTATTAATGTATTACATAATGTACTAAAAGTTTTGACCACCAGCGGACTTGGAAAACTTTTCAGTTTCAAAAAATTGATCAATAATGCGGTTTTTCAAAAATATCTCAGAAAATATTCATTTCATCGAAATAAAGGTTGTTATCAAAAAGAAAGAAAGTTGAGAAAATTACAAACAATTTCTTTAAGATCGTACGATGAATATTTTTCATGATAGAATTTTTTAAAGAATATTGTATTTTTGATTATTTTGACAATTCAAAACTTTTTCGTAAATATCTCAGATTTGGTTACTTTTATACAAAGTAATTCTTATAAAGATTAAAGGTTATTAAAGTCCCTATAAAATCGGTTTTTATTTATCTTCGTACAACCAATAGTTTCTGAGATATATGTCCGAGAAAGGTTTATTACATAATTAGTCTAAAAAGAAAATTTTGTTCTTATTTATTTGTACATTACTCGCATCTGACAATGTACGATGATATAAACAAGTAAATTATAAATTCATATTATATAATAACCTCAATAACAATATAATTATTAATAATAATATTTTCTAAAGTAATAAAAATTTAATAATTGTCATACAAAAAAATATTTTGCTATTCCAAAATTATCGCTGTTTTTTGTATCTAGTAGAAAATTTTATATCACACGTGTAGAATTTATAGCACAATATTCTAATTTTCTAATACATGCAAGAAAATTTAAGTCTCATAATCAAATATAAATCACTGTTAAATATCGCAGTCATTTGATCGAACATTATAGAGAAACTTTTTTTGATAAATTTGACAAATAGTTTAAGTATACATTCTGTCTTTATCATCTATATTAATTAAATATAAAACATACCTAAAATCGCAGTTTTTGCTAATTATTTATTATTTTAGCTAATTTTTCGTATCTAAATAATTTTAATTATAACTATTTTGGATCAGCCATTTTGAATTTTTTACATTTGACCCTAAAAATCTTAATCTTCAGTATACACAACACAGAATAACAAAACCAATTCTGAAAGTTGCACATTTTTGTCGATCCCTTTTTACTTATTGCTGAATATCTTTTGTGCTACTTTTTTTTGCCCAAAAATTTTTGTTTTTCAGTCTTTAAACGATCAATTTCAATCAAAAAAAAATTAATTAAAATTGATACATTACAATCCGAGATCCAAGCAAAAGAAAATGTCGTGTTATAAATTTCCATTGTGCACAGGGATTTTTTTGAGTTGTTTACTGAGAGTTAATGTTCACATTTTCATGATTAAGGTATAAGAAGCAAAAAAGATATATACAGATTGATTCAAAATAATCTTTTGTCCTTAAAGAGACATTTTCCTGGCTTATTCTGAGACAATTTTTGCTTTTGGCAAAAATTTCGAAATTTAGTTTTTAAGTTATAAAAAGAAATAGCATATCACAAATCAAGTTAATCGAGTACGGAAGGTAAGCAGAGGCGACGCACTTATCGATGCATGAATGTGCTTACGCGTCTGTTAGGACCTAAGCATAAAGCGATTATAAGGATCCACACAAATTTGCATAGCCGCATAAACATGTGCATAAAGAAAATTATTCAATTAAAAATTATTACATTTCTCCTATATAGACGCACGTAAAATGTGATTGGATAATTTTCTTTATGCGGCTATGCAAGTTTGTATGGATATACCCTAATTGACAATGAGTCGTGGAACGTGAATTGTGGAACATAAACATTTTTACATGCTGTTAAAATAAGTAATTGAAGCGAGATTTGTCGCTTATTCCAATGGCTGAAATTTTGTAATTTGTACAGTTTCAACTACAATAATTGTGATACATTAACCATTTCTCTTTATAACTTAAAAACTAAGCTTTGGATAAATATTTATCAAAGGAAAAATCGTCTCAGAATACAGCCAAGTATCTTTAAGGACAAAAGGTTATTTGAATTACCCTGTATATCACACTACTTAGGACGTGTTTCACTTAATATTTGCAACACTCGCAAATATCAGAGAGAATCAGAGAACCAAGAGAGAGTGGAGCGGATAGTGATTCTCTTCTCTGATTGGTTCCCAAATGTGCATGTGTGTGTACATACATACAATACACACAATACTAGTGCAGTACAATAGTTTCATCATTCCTACATCTCCTACTCATTTCAACGATGCACTAAACATGGTGGCTTCCGGCTGAATCCGCTCCATTCTTCCTTGATTCTCTCTGGCAAATATCATTTTATCCTTATTGTTTAAATATTTAAATAAGGATGAAACGAAGCTCGCGAACGTTGCGAACATTAAGTGGAACGTACCCATAGCTTCTGCGGCATCAATTAATCATTATCAGAATTAATAATCTGAATAAGACCATATAATATTTGTTGAAATTGTATCTCCGAAACTATTGGTTCTAAAAATATAAATCAAACGCCAAATTCAAGACAATATTATCTATTAAGAGGAAACTGTCATTATCCTAACATTTTTTTCTAGATATATCGTTTTTACACAAGTGGAACCTTATGGACCATAATTTTTGGTCAAAAAATCAATTGCACAAAAATTGACGGAAAGAGAAGAAAAAAACTATTTTATAAGAAATTTTGAATAGAGTTCCGAAGGGATAAATTTATTGTTCGATTTTATTGTTGATTGATATACTTCGATTTTATTGTTGATTGGTATACTATTGTATTTTGGTATGCTGATTATAAACATAATCATGAAAATTACCGATAAAGTCATTTTAACAGTCATTTGCCACACAATCTGGCTAAGCATCACTACTCAGCATGCTTGTTAGTACGTGCTGTCGCGTGAAAGATGAATAGGACGTATAATTTCTTTATGATTTTTCACGCGAAGTGACTCTCATCTTTCCCTTGCTTAGGGATGCATGACTTTCACGCGAAGCGATTTCCACCCCATCTCCCTTCCCCCCTGCTTAGGGGCGCACGACTTCTACATAAAGCAACTGTCGGCAATTTTCATTATCATATTCGTAATCAGAGCATCAAAATACAGTAGTATGTC
>Ga0157363_1004110_pt1 | contig 13342 bp, 9 predicted proteins | sample AttsexASBM1_FD_111477 | JGI IMG/M metagenome (GOLD analysis project Ga0157363, IMG submission 111477) | Fungus gardens microbial communities from leaf cutter ant in Ribeirão Preto, State of São Paulo, Brazil - Atta sexdens ASBM1 | ecosystem: Host-associated > Fungi > Mycelium > Unclassified ...
AAAATAATATAAAAATATATATATATATATATATATATATATATATATATATATATATATATATACCTTAATTACGTAATTTAAAAAAGATAAGTACAACTTTTATTTTTTCGCAACCGTTTGAAGGTCCGTTTTCTACATTTTCTTATGTATTAAATTTTTCTTCATAGAAACCAAAAATTATCATAATAATGACACTCAAGGAAAAATTGAAATAAAGAATAAAATCCTTATTGAAATCGTTATCAAATCGCTCAGATATATATGCTTCAATCATTTAAAAACTAATTCAGAGTTGATTCTTTGAATCAGTAGTGAAAAAAGTTGTATCCATCTTTGTACAGTTGTATACTTATGTTATATAGTTGCTACTATTATATTTTTCTCTTATAATAAGTATATTCATATATTCATTTTAATTTATTTCTTACAGAATTATTATATAATTGCAAATTAATATATAATAAAACTAATATAAGAAATGCTAAATTAAAAAATATACAAATTAAAAAATATACAAATTAAGATATAATAGTTATATAATATCAATTATAGATTAAGTAAAAATGAAATTTTATTCCTATGTTAATATAAAAATTCTTTATTTCAATTAATATTAAAATTTTTAATATTTTCTGCTCAGTAATCACTACAATAATTTGTAACTAATTACATATTATTACAAATGTAACAATATCCATATAAGAGAAAATAATTTTATTATTATTATAAAATTATTTTATATTAAAATTATTTAATATGTCTCCATAAATTATGTAATTAGATGCGATGTTATGTGCTTTGAAGAGATTGGATGTCATATAAATTTATTTAGTACCGCCACATTTGTGTCGCATGATGACGCAGTGATTGTGTTGCTCCGTCATTCGTTTGCACATATTGTACCGCTTTGCAGTATGTATTCTTTCGTGGATCTCGCTTTGACAAAGGTCCGGTTTGAGAAGCCGCATTTACATATTTTACTCCGGTAATTTTATGTTGCCACCCACCCAAATAAGGCTTCAAAATCTTTTGTTTTTCAATCGGCAAAGTCATCTTAAAGATATAGAGGTTACTAAAACTCGATTTTTCTTTTATTTATATCGATAATAAAATTATACAAACATACTTGGCGTCATAATAGTTCCGATTTTTTCTAGATAAACTTTTTCAGATTACGATTTCGCATGTACACTATTTAACTTCAAGCATATTTTTCCTTTCATTAATATACATTAAATACATTAATATACAAAAGGAATGCATTAATAACATTATATTAGTTATAAAAAAATAAAAAATAATTATACATTCTCTTTCTATATAGCTCTTTATTGATTTAATTTTTTAAAAAGTGTTTACATGATACCATTGAATTACAACGTCAGCAAAAATAAAAAATAGATACAATTATAAAAATGTCAAAGATTAAGAGTGCAAACAGTAAGCTGATCTATGCTAATGTTTTTAGTTTTATATACAAATGACACATACATTTCAACCAATACATTTAGGTCATTATCAATGTTAATACTTAAAATATAATGTTAAAAAAACGTTTTTAAAACCTACATTTTAAATTCTTTACTTTTATATTACAATTGGATATAATATCCTAATGTAACGTCTGTATAATTTACCTCTCGCATCATTTATTATATACGATTATATACATTAGAAATGTTCTTTTAACATTATGTTTTAAGTATTAACATCGATAATGATTTAAATGTATTGGTCGAAACGTATGTGACATTTGTATATAAAATTAAAAACATTAGCATAGATCAACTTGCTGTTTGCGCTCTTAACCCTTGACACTTTTGTTTTTATACACTTGTACAATTGTATTGATTAAAAAAGATAGAGTAGATATTTTCTATATCAATTTTTTAAACATCGTAGCAAAAAAATTTTGAGAAATTAGATTTGCGTTAATATAATATTTATATTATAAAAATAAAATTCAAAGGTATTAAATATTAATATTATTAAAAGGATACGAGAAAACCAATCTATATTAGAGATCTTTACCACTTTCTATATTGCAGAACATATTTACATTTACAATTCAATTTATAATTCTCAAGACTAATACATTTATTTATAATATTTATTTATATAATTCTTTTCATTAATATTCGATTTCATATAAAATAAAAACTTGTGTACAAATATTTCCTTCCAACAACAAAATTACAGTAAACAATATCAAATGCATTTAAGATTAAGACAATTATTTTCAAATGGAAAGAAATGTATGAAACAAAAAAATCATTAAAAAAGAAATTTAAAATGAAACATATCAAATTAGAGATACTTTTCCATATTTTAGTGAAACTAAAATAAATAGTTCTTATATTGTGACAAAATTTGATAGATGTGATTTAAGTAATTTTAATCAAAGGAAAATGCCGATGACAAGAAAAGTCGAAAACCGGTGGCTCCTTCGAATCTTTTTTGTGTCCGTCCGCTAATAACTTCAGCACTACAAAATTTGTCTTTGCTACTTTCAATAGGTTATTTATCTGCAAAACAAAAATAATAATTTAATGGTAAAAATAATATCCTAAAATAGTTTATATAGATATAAATTAATGTTTTTATGAACTCACTTCATTTTCTATTAAACTATTTGATGGATAAAGCAACAATGCACGTTCCAACATATTTCTAGCCTGATGAAAATGTCGACAACCGGCAACATATTGCATTTCACTGGTAACTTTTTCCTACAAGAATAAAGCTAATTAAAATTATGATTTATAACTTTTAGGCTAATATTACATTTGTCATACAATAAATTTTTCAAACGTGTTAATTGACTGTAGAGAGGTTCTCAAATTTCTCCATCCTATATATCACGCTTAAAATATTTGTCGTACGATAAATGTAATATTAGCCTAAAAGTTATAAATTATAATTTTAATTTAGCCAACATTAAAAACATTTATAGTGCAATTTCTATTTGTTATGATTTTATTATAATTTAAATGTAAAACTTAAGTATTAAACTTACATTTCTTTTATGCATTTGAGCATTTGTCATATCTAGAAATTCTTGATAGTGAACAGGTGGTGGCGTTAATAAAGACGAAAATGGCAATAATCTATGTTCATACCTCACTCGCTCGGAATCAAATTGTATCTCTGGAAGCGGTATTTTTTCATCCATGCGAAAACCGACTAGAGCCTGAAATTTTTTAGAACTTATTATGCAAAAACTATATATTCTTCTTTATTTGCACATTATTTTTAAAAATATAATTTACTTTATAATATCCGCCACATATATTTTGCAAAGCCTGATACATTAATATCTCCAAATTGTATGGTCTTGGTGTCGATTTCTTCTTTTTATTCTTAGAGCTCTTTTTACTTCTACCCTTATGAGTATCATTATGTGAATCCTGTTCCATTAAGAACGTATCAGCTCGTGTAATTGCAGATACGAGCCAGCCATACAGAAATTCATACAAATACCAAAAGATATAATGGTATTCGTGAACCGAATATAACTCAAGTTCGAAACCACTTAACAAATACATGACCATAACACGCAGTGTGTGATATAAAATCCAGGTACCAAAGCAGGCCAAATGAGGCCTCGGCGTATCACTTTTTAAAGATAGAGTGTGTAAATAGCCATCAACTCTCTCTGCCTAAAACATGTATTTTTCAGCCTTAAATTTTTTATATTAAAACGTATGGTTTAATAAAAATGAGTTAACACTTTCTCTAATATTCTAGAAAACTTTAAATAGAATTAAAAAATAAATACATGTAATAGATACATGTGTTTTTTTTTAAATGTAGAAAGTAACTAAAATTCTACGAAGAATTCTTACTTCATCTTGTAATGTCGCAAAATCTTCTAATAAATGCGCCAATTTATCTCTTTGTCTTGCCCTATTATGTCCACTAAGCTGCAACAAGTTCCCGAATAAGCTAACACAATGTGATAGAAAGCTATCGACGTATTCCTTAGCTTGGTGATTCTGAAGCAATGTACTTTTTGATAGCAACACGGGTGGCGCAATAAAATTTCGTGCCGCATCTCTCAATACGTCGGCAAAATTGTGTACACCGAATACGCGATTAGTAGTAGGCAAGTAAACAATTTGTAACATAGATCTGGACAATATGCACGGACTATGACGCGAAAATTCTAAAAAAAAGTCCTAAAAAGAAATTTGTTTATTTTTATATATAATCCACTAATAAAGAAATGTTAATGCATTACTAATTACCAAGGCCGCGTGAAATCCAATATGATTTGTGATTTTAGTAACCATTTTGAATCTATTTATCAATTCGACTAAATATTCTAAGGCATCTATTCTTGGCTTAATTTTGGTATATCGAGGGAACGTCGGTGGCAGCAGTCTTTGGTTTACCATCGGATCAAATCCCATGATATTTGGATGATTAGCTATAAAATCATAAATAATCAATATAATATATAATCATAATAATTATTTTCTTACATAAATAACATTGCTTTTTATATAAGAAAACATTACGTAAATATTCATTCTTTTATAAAGAAAATAAATAACTAATTCCAAATTTAAAAAAAAATTTATATAATGAAGAATATGTTTATGTAATATGTCTATGTATACTTACAAATTTCATCAGCCTTTTCTCCGCGAACTACTGTTGAAATCATAATATTAAGCATATCAGAACAATTCGATAACAATCTCTGGCAATCATTTAAATTCTGTTGCAATTGCTGCTTCCGGCCCATCAATGTTAACACTTGATAGAACATTTTCGTAAATCGGATCCTCGCATAAAGTGCTATTCCATCGTTATACTATAAATCAATATTAGTAACAAATGATTAAAAATAAATATAATAAATTAATATTATATATAGAATAGGCACAAAAATATTAAAATTATAGAATAAGATATAATTTTAAGATCTAAATTATGATCTAAACAACAAAAAAAAGAAAATCTGCAAAGAGATTTACCTCTTTCTCAGATTCAACATCGACGAGTTTTATTCGACTTTTTCGATGAAGTTCTTCTTCAACTTCCCGCAACATCGATATTGTTTTTTGTTCTGTAATATCTTGCTGTAATCTATAGCCATATGTAACGCTCTGAAAATCCTCCTCTTCAAATACCAAAGCTTTATTGATGCAATCCTTGATTATATCTATTATCTTATACACTGCATAACAGAAGGTCTTTAAAGGTTTATCTAGTATTTGCTCAGGCTGATGCAAATACAAGTTCGTGAAAACGGTTTGTGCAAGACTGTGACCTTCCAACCAAGATACTATACACGCGTATGTAGAATCTATTATTCCTATAATTTCGGCAGATGTAAAGCTGTCCAATTTGATTGCGCCTGAATCGACCGCCTGAGTAAAAGTGCAAGGCTTGTTGTTCCCTCGATTGCACAACATACCAGCATCCATTTTTGGATCCATCATCTCGATAGCAGACATGGCTTCAAATAATCCAAACAACTCATCATGTAACAGTTCTCCCAGTTCCAACTCTAAATGCAGAATGCAGAAAAATATATTGGCCTTCAAAAATATAAAACATTATTATTATTATTATTTGTAGAAATTAAAAAAGGTTCATAATAATTAAATCTTGAAAATCACTTATATAATAATTAAAACTTACTGCGATAGTGGACTAACCCACATTTATAAAACTTTATAAAAACCCACTTTATAAAAACAGAGAAATATATTTTTCCCATGATTTTAACTTTAGAAATTACTTTCTCCATTTTTATAAAATGTAGATTAGTCTATATTTTACTTACTTACAGTAAGAGCCCTTGAATTATTTTTTATAGTATATATTCTATAATCTAATGATACACAAATTTTTCTTTTGCTCCCAATCTCTTTTCTTCGATAGAAATTTGACACAAATTATTAATTTTTTCATGATTCATGTAAAGAATAATATAAGAATATTATATAAGGATAATTAATTTCAAAAATTAATTATTATAATTTATAAGTGTACGTATATATTTTATAATTTTTTCTATTTTAATACATGTAGTTTTTATACATAATTATTCATTAATGCAAATTAAAAGTAAAAAGGTTTCGCAATCTCCAATAGCTTTTAATCTTTGTAATCTTTCAAGGAGCACACCCTAATATAATAATTTATGCTACTGATTTAATACTGTATAATATTTAACATACACATTACTATTACACTACACAGTACATGTATTGCTACAGTATATGTAATATATATATACCATTACACATTATAACTGATACACATATTTATTATAGATTTTACATGTAATATGTTTTGTACTTTTTGCTTATATTAATTATATATATTTATATCAAATAGATTCCAATAAGTTTAAGGAAGAAATATAAACAGAGTAGAAAGAAATAAATAAAAGAAAGTCTAATTCTTTTACATTTATAATAACTTATATGTTTAGATTTACTTTCTAAATTTCATTGAAATAAAAAAATAGATATAGATCACATGAATGTTTAATATGGTAACATAATTTAGATAGATGAAAACTACATTAATAAACTACATTAATAATAATCAAAAATATAATTCACAAAGAATTTACTGACTGTCGAAATACGAATATATATATTATAATCAAAATAAGTTTTTCTTTCAAATAATATACTTTATTTTTTAATTCTATGTTAAACATAAAAAAAATAATTAAATATTAATTTAATAACGAGATAGAATCAAAATTTAAGCATTACATTGATAATTTCATAATTAAACATAAAAAATAAAAACAATAAATAATAATAATGGAAATTTATATTAAAGAGCGGTTAACATCTGTTCCTTTTTTTTTTTAGTTTCTTTCTTACTCATTAATTTCATCGTTTTATTTATTTCTGTTTCTTTTTTCTCCATCTTATTTCAAATAATTATTCAAATATGAAAAACATAAAGCGGCCAAAAACAAATAGATTCAATATTCATAGCACAAGGCCATAGCAAAATTAATAGAGGAAAGGAGAAAGCGCAGGACAGGTAAACGATAGTCCGATTCGGGACAAAGTAACGATTTAGTAGTTAAGTACCTGTAATCGCCTCGAAGAACTCTTGAGTTATGTCCACCCAGTTATGCACGATCGGGTCAAATCTACAAGATAAAAGCAGGATGCGGCAGTTAAAAAATACCGCCCTACGTTGTGCGAATGGATGGCACAATTAGGTTAAATCACTATCGAGTGCCGTAACGGTGGCACGACAGATCATCGTGTTCATTATTTATCGGCAACTCGCGAACGAGACTTATTGCTACAATTTATCTATATCGAAACTTACGGTAAATCTTTATCTTCGTTGATATCAACTGAATTCTGATCTTCCACCATAGTCGCCATTATTGTGGACGATGTTCTGTTCAGTAAGTTCAGTGTTCAGTTCTGTCATCTCGTCGCAGGAATGCCACTCTCAGTTGTCAAAAATCCCTGAAAAGCATTGCAGTGAATATCGCGCGAATCTTACTCGGCTTTAAAAATCTTGACTAAATTTAATCTTCGGTTAAATTATAATTAATTAAAACTCGTTTTTATTAATATAGATTAACTTTAATAATGCAGATTAACAACACAGATTAATTTCTCAGTAACTTTAATTTACTCTTAACTTACTCTTCACCTTTTTCTACTCTTTTTTAAGAATTAAAACAAATAAAAAGTAAGTCAAGATTAATCTATATCGTTGAACGAAACGGACATTAACCGACAGAATTGTTTAAAGTAAAATTTTTGACTATATAATTAATCCAATCTTTTTTCTCATTTATCAAGTTACCAAAAAGAAAGCTGATAATTCTGTATTAATGAAATAATAAATATTCGTTAATAAAATAAATTAGTCATTAATTAAATAATCGATGTTTAGTTGAAATCCTAAAAATAGACTTTATTTATGCCAAAAGTCTAAACTAATTTTAATAAAGTTACATAACAAAAATTAATATAAATCTAAATTAATTTGTCATAGTTTTCAATCTAGTTTCAATCTAGTATTGTATTTTCATAAATTAAATTTTTTATTTTTTATTTACACTTGTAGTTTAAAGTCCGTATTGAATAAATTTTTATATTTGAATCTTAAATACAATCTTAATATAAGATGTTATAAGCCAATCGAGAACTGTATTAGCATCACAAAACATCATTTAAGACAGTTTTAAAACAAGAACAGACTATAAATACTGGCTTTAAATCAAAATTCCTCTAAAATCTTGCGATACATCTTTCCCGCCTTGCGTGCAAAATACCAACTGACGAATCGCTAGAAACTTATCATTTATCAAAACTCCTAATCGTTTGTCGCATAAATATTGGCGCGGCCACAATAGAAGGAATAAGGAATAAAGATTCCAACCTATCAAAAACCGTATTCCGGTGTATCCGATATCTGATAGATTGAAATCATTATTCCTTATTTCTAATTCCTTATTCTTTCTATTGTGACTGTACCTTAACAACTGCATTGCTTTTCGTCCTTGAAATACGAAATCCGCTCGGAATCGGAGTCCTTCGTTCACATTCGTCGCACATCCGAGAGCTCACTCAACGAACTTGAAGATTGAGGGGAGAGGAAGGAGAGTAAGCAGGGTGGCCGGAGAATCTGGGGGAATCTGGCGATAGTGCGTGATACGTTGTCGTCTCAGTCGGAGTCGTTTGTCGTTTCGCGACGTTAAAAAAAACAGTGTACACATACGTCACATACGTCGCGGTGTGTGTCGAGTGTCGTTGCGTCTTATCAGTATCGCTGGAAGAGAAAAAAGAAGAGAAAGAGAGAGAGATAGAGAGTGCGACTTAAATTGTCCGCGATCGCAGTGATCGCGCGAGAAGCGTTTGAAGCCGGTGTTGTTACGTAGTACGGACCTTATTGCGCGTTTCGCCTCGCTTCGCTTCATCTCGCCTAGTTTCGTCCCGTCTCGTCTCGTTTCGTTTCGTTTCGTTTCGTTCCACGGCTCCGGCTCACCGTCTCGTCTCATCGAAACACGCAAAAGTGCATGCTACCGTAGATTGACAACGAATCTACACGCCTCGCGACACACGGCGGAGGATGTTGGATCGCGACACGGCGATACATCTCGTCGCCGGAGGGTGGGTATTATTTTCGACCAGCGCGCGCACTCGCGCGTGTCTCAGACCCGGTCCGACCCGGCTCTGTTCTACTCTGCTAACTGTTCTGTTCTGCGTCACCAAGACCTTGGCAGTCTTCAGCTCGAGTTCTCCTTTGCGATATGTTCGATTTATACGATCCCGATCGAGTCGAGGGCGATTAATAGCTTTCTCGTGGCCTTTTCGCACGGTCTCAATCGAGCTGAAACCGGAGACTACTTTTCCCGAGAGGTCGTCTTTAATCTGAAGCGCATTTGACATGCATAGGGTGCTCCGAAAAAAAAATATTTATCAAGCAATTTTCTACTTTTGATATTTTCTTGCCAACCTTCCAGTTGATTTTCCTGGCGTTATGGATTTTTTTTAAGAATAGCAGCTGGAGACTAATAACTCTGATTATCGCTGATAAAAAATTTTAAACTTGGATTTAAAAACTGTACATTCACTGACAAATATCATCATTTAATGTCAGGATTACATCAGTTAAGCATGACTCTACCATTTCTATGTACTTGAATTAGCACGTGTCAGATTTTTTTGCCTTTCCATATACATTATGTGTGTACATGAAAAAAGAAAGTTCAACGCACTAATTAAAGAGTGGATTAAGTTAAATCAAAGAACATAAAAATTTTATAAAAATATCTATATATTAATTTGTATATTGTATATAAAAGTTTAAAAAAAATTTAATTAATTATAATCTTATTTAGTCCATTTTTCATTTATTATTACATATATTTTGTTTATATTATATATTAATTATATATTATTATATATTAAATTATATATTATATATTATCATTATTCTGTTGTCATAGTTATTGATTTAACACCTTGAGGAATTAATTAGAGAGATTAACTGGAATGAATTAATCAAGATCATCAAAGAGCATTTTAAGACCAAGTGTTCAGTTATAAGCAAAGTCTAATTAAAACTTTTGCACAATAATAACGAATAAAAAATAAACTAAGGTTATAATTAATTAATTATTTTTCTAATTTTTACGATATACAAATTCTAATAAATAACTTTATAAATTTTAATATGTTTTTAATTTTAATATATATTTTCTAATTTTTTATCAATTTGTGAGTAATAACTTGTATTTCGAAAATGAACACTTTAATGGATTTATAATCTAGTGATGATTGGAAAAAGAATTAACATTCAACACTAACATTTCATCAAATAGTCTCGCTCAATATTTTTACAAAAGAAAAATAAACTTTTTAATTTAATGAAAGGAATTATAAAAAAAACATCCATGAGAATTGAATTGTTTTATTCATTAAGATTGAAAATTGAACACGTAAATTTTCAGTTTTTAATTCATTTAGACTGAATTTGAATTTATATAAGTCAAAAATCAAAATTTCAAAGATAGAAAAAAAGATATAATTCCTTTTCTCTAGTCTACATTGCGTAATTAAGAAATATAAAATGTAATACAAGCATCTCCATAATACAAACGTGAAAACAAATCAATTGTATGTAGTTTACGCGAATGTAGTTTATAAATGCATTACTGCGATAATAAAATTAATTTGTTTTATTTCTGCGCTTAAAATGTTGTAGAAATTCACACTTCAATTATTTTTGCGTTTTTTGAATTACCTAATGAAATAAATCTCCGTCTTACGTAAATGTTTCGGAATTCTTTTGGTTCTGTTGCAGTTACAAATAAAAAGTATTGATAGATATGAAAACATATAAATGTTGAAAAAACATATAAATTTTGTCTCAGTTTGATGTCTGTATTCATAATCGCTATTCTTGTCGAGACTATTGAATTGAACCGACTCGGTGACGAAGCGCACGTGGTCACTGTGACAAAATTGTCGGACAATTATTTTTAATTCAAAAGGAGTCACATTCAGAGCAAAATCAGAATTCTCGTGTTGCTTACGAAATTAGCGATTTTTTTTTAGATAATTATCGAGAAAAGCAACTTTTCTAAAAAAATTCCTTTCATTTCTACACAATTATAGTACATGTTACTATGTGTGGATTAGCATAATCTCTGTATATCAAATTCTTATCGACGATGTAGTAAATTTATCATCTTTTTATAATAGTCACGATATATATGTAAATAAAAAATATATGCGTGAAAGAAGCCTGAGGTTGCACACATTTCTGATAACCTTAAACTGAATATAGTTCAGCGATTGTTGGTCTTTTTAGGCGATATAGATAATATCGGTTTTTCTCTCCAATATTATTTAACCTCAATCAGTCGAATCTACTTTTTCTCGGTCTTTCTGTTTAGTGTATAATATAGTCGATATATCATAGAGATGTTAAATCAATATAATAATAATATTGAATAATGCAAAATAATATTAAATTATTTGAACTTGAAAAATTATAATGAATATAATGAATTAAATTGAGATGAAATTTTCACGTGAAGAAAATTTAATTAACTGTAAACGTAAAAATATTATTTATTAAATTTTTATTATTTTATTATTATTTGGGAGTGGCGTTGACAATATTTATTTGTTAAATGTTGATTTTAATATATATATATAAGAGAACAAAAATTTTAATTAATCTTATAACTGCGCAACTAGCGTTGTTGCTTATTGTTCTTGATTATTAATTTTTAAATTTATTTTAGTTAATCTTATCTTTCTTTATATTAAATCAATAACTATTCAATTCAGTCAATTCTATGATTTCTATTACATTAGATTCATATAAAAAACTGCTATATCTATAAATATTAGTAAAATTAAATATAAAAACATAAATATTTTAAACGTTAAAATCACTTAATAATAATATGTCACGTTATTTAACAGAATATGCATGTATTATTTAATTGTCAAAATTGATTATGTTATGCCACTGCAGTTGGGTATTTTATATAAAGTAATCCTTTTAATGTGCAATCTACTGTAGTGCGAGTGATTGAATTTATCATAAACAAAATAACGATGCGTAATGTTATATACACGAAATATATGCATAATAATAATGATTATGAAAAATAGACTAAAGAAGATTGTAATTAAACTAATATTGATTATATATAATATGTATTCAAATCTATGTCTTAATTGACATATCTATATTGTATTATTTTTGCAGTGCAGTACAATATAGTGTCTTCATTCGTGATGTTGTTTACGGCTAACACATTTCGCAAATGATGCAAGGTTGACCAACTAGATTTACAACTGGCCTTACCAATGCCGAAATATAAGACTGTTATGTATAAGAAAGGGTCAGATAGCGTGTCAGCACTGTCAGTAGTTCGCTCGGAAAGGAATCTGACGACGCAGTTAATAATATGCCTGTCCGGCGCCACGTACCAACTTATATTTGCTACCTGTTTGCGCGTATACGTGTACATGCACGTAGACACTCGCATATATTTCTGTAAGCTTTCGATCGTACTATACAAAGTACTCCAAACAACTCACTGATCGAATCTTCGATTATCGAAGGAAAATCAAAGAATAATGAATAACGTGGAACTATCGCTTGAAACGTGTGCGCTGATATATAGGTCAAAATTATATAGGTCAGACATGTGGCGCCGGGAGAGAAAAGATGGATTATATTTTATTGATACGACACGTAATGTATAGGATCATGTAGAACTAGGATATACGATGTCGGTGTTCGAGAAAGTAATATGAAGCTCGAATTGTAGGAAATTATTTCCTACAATTTAAAAGTATAGGTATTTTTATCAAGGTTGCGCTTATTGATATTGCAATTTTATTCGATTGATATATGTATATTTTGAAGAAATATATTATAAATCATTCAACTTTTGACTTTCACCAGTAAATGTCTTGGTATTTATTGATCTTTCTGAGTCAATTCAAAGATCTAATTAGAGTTAATTATATAAATAAAGAATAATCATAACATTTATTCTGTATTTTCGAAATTCACTTTATCAAAACTTCCTATAATTGTCTGCAAAACTTCCTATAATTGTCTGGTTTGTAAATTTTTAAAAATCAAAAATTAACGATTTGTGATGCTTATTATTAATAATTCTCTATAAATATTATTGTTAGAGCGTCTAACATATCTCTTTTAAATTATATCAATCTGGTGATATCGAATCTTGCATTTCCTTTTTTTTCTTTTATTCAGAAGTAGATCAATTGAAAGGTCAAATTTGTGTATATTATAGAGACTTAACATTTCTCACTTGACAACAGAGAATAAC